>Ga0209976_10000059_pt1 | contig 79533 bp, 81 predicted proteins | sample SumtaG_FD_182806 | JGI IMG/M metagenome (GOLD analysis project Ga0209976, IMG submission 182806) | Deep subsurface microbial communities from Indian Ocean to uncover new lineages of life (NeLLi) - Sumatra_00157 metaG (SPAdes) (version 2) | ecosystem: Environmental > Aquatic > Marine > Oceanic >... | reverse complement strand
GCTGGGAAACATATACAAATGAAGTATTTTCTGTTAAAGCTCCAAAAGAATTCGTTAAAAACGAAAAAGGCTCTCAAGAAAACAATCTATACTTAGAATACAACAATATATCGATTGAATTCTATTTTCCAAAAGTTCCTGCTGGGTTCATAGAGTGTTCATCCAATGAAGATTCTATAAATCAATCATTAATAAGCTATAAAGGAGCTATTAATGCTGGTTCTGGCGGGAAATATAATATCCTAGATACATCTATAAGTAATAATTCCATAAAGGGCATAGAATACTTTGATACTAATACACCATTAAAAGCGATTTATGATTACCCCTTATGTTTTCAGAGCAAAAGATATCAGATTAAATTCACAATATCTGGAAACATAGAACAGGCTAGACAGGTACTTCCTCAAATTAATCAAATCCTTTCTACTTTTAAATTTATTGACGAAATTGATGAAACTGCGGGGTGGGAAACATATACAAACACCACTTATAGTTTTTCATTTAAGTATCCATCAGATTGGAAAAATATTACTACAGAAAAAGAAGTTGAGGAAGGCAATCGTACTGTTACTATTGAAACAAAAAATAAAGAATTGATAAACGGAACAGTATTTGATAGTCCTGCAGATTCTCAAAATGACAGACATTTTGATTTAAAAAATGGAAAATCAATACTTTTTGGATACGCTGAATGCAGTGGACCTGGATGCGCACCTGGAAAAAAAGACATTAAAATCTTTAATCAAATTCTTTCCACTTTTGAATTCTTAGATTAATCTTATGCAAAATCAACCCGCTCAGTCTCCAGCTCCACCAGTTCTACCACCACATTCACCTATTTCTTCACTTCAACCAGTTGATTCACCATCAGATCCAGAGAAAAAAAAGCCTAAGAAGTTTATTTTTATTATCCTCATCATATTTACAATTGCTCTAGGAGCAACAGGAGGAGTATTTGGCTATCAATATGTTCAAAAACAAAAACTTTTTCAAACTCAACCAAGCCCAACACCAGTAGTTCAACAACCTTCTCCCTCCCCAGACCCAACTGAAGGGTGGGAAACATATACTAATGAAACTTTTAGATTTTCATTACAATATCCTCAGGATGTAAAATTAACAGACAGTTTTAAATATTCTGAGGACGAAATTATACTTTCTGTTCAGAACGCTCCAATTGATGAAATAACTGACTTTACTTTTAATTATACAAAAGCCACTGCCTTATCAGATAAGATTAGTTTAGAAAAAGGCATATTTGGCATCCATCTACAAGGATTAAAAGAATCAGAGGAAGTAGTAAAAATTTCAGACAATATATATGCAAAAGTATTCACTATTCTACAGGAACTTGAAGCATGTAATGTTCAATTTATTCGTAAAGCAATTTTTTATTATAAAGATAATCAAATAATCTTGACTTTATCTGCTCCAAAAGAAAAGATCATTTCAGAGAATAAAGAATACTTTTCTACTAACCAAGCCAATTGTGGATTAAGCAATATTTGGCCTATTAACGACGATTCACCACAGAGATTTTATCAAGCACTTAAGGGCAATAAAACATCTAATTTATCTCAATATTGGTTCAATACATTTGATCAAATCCTTTCCACTTTTAAATTTATTGACGAAACATTCTTAAAAACATACTCTATTGATTTATATGATCTTCAATTCCAGGCTCCTACAGGATTTACTCTTAAGGAAACTAATAGAAGACCAGAGCCATCTGGGCCTGAAGTTGATAAAAGAGGTCATGATTGTGTAGATTATATTCTTTCAAGTACTGATAAAAATCTTGTTATGAATTTTAAGCCAGTATGTGGTTTTGCAGATGGTGGTGCTCAATTGTGGCCAGAAGATGCAGTAATTGTAAAAGAATTTGAGATAGATTATCCAAAATATATAATTAGGTTTTTTAATAGTGAAATCTCAGGATATGAATATTCTTATGCTTCAGGTGAAGTTGAACAAGGAACTCCAAAAGAAAGAATGTATTCTTTTCCTCCAATTTTAAGTTTTGAAAAAGATGGAGAAGAAAGTGATCTTTTGTTTGTTTATATAAATGCAAGTTATAATGGATCAGAAAAATCTAAAGAAAAATATTTAAAAATAGCTGATAATATTGTGGCATCTCTTAAAAGAAAATAAAATCCTTTTTCTTTATGCAAAATCAACCCGCTCAGTCCCCAATTCCATCATCACCAACACCTCCAGTTTCTCCACAAACGCCTCCAGCTCCACCACCACATTCACCTATTTCTTCACTTCAACCAGTTGATTCACCATCAGATCCAGAGAAAAAAAAGCCTAAAAAGTTTATTTTTATTATCCTCATCATACTAGCAATAGCTTTAGGAGCAACAGGAGGAGTATTTGGCTATCAATATGTTCAAAAACAAAAACTTTTTCAAACTCAACCAAGCCCAACACCAGTAGTTCAACAACCTTCTCCTTCCCCAGACCCAACCGCAGACTGGGAAACTTATAAAACAGATATTATTAGTTTTAAATACCCAACTGATTGGCAGCTTGACAATAACAGTAGACGAATTACTAATATTAATCCAAAGATAGACTTTTGGATTTATGGCAATAACGATTCTATGATGAATGAATGTATGAAACTTACAAGCACAACAACAAGAGACAATTTAATGATCAAAAAATATTCAAGAGTTATCACAGGAGAATTTTGCAGTAGTTCGGATACAACGCCACGAGAAATATGGATAACTAAAGCAGAAGGAGATGGATTTGCCCCAGGAATAATCTATAACTATATATCAACTGAAGACATAGAAGCTGAAAAAATCTTTGATCAAATCCTCTCCACTTTTAAATTTATTGATTCACCCACCAAAGATAAAGAAAAAATAGGTTATATAAAATCAATCACATCAAATAAATTAACTATAGATTATATTAATTTTATTGACGACAATACTGCTCCAAATGGATACAGGATTGATAATTCTATAACCGATTTAACAGAATTAGACCTTGCTAAAGATGTAATAATTATTATGCAGACATACAGTCATGCTAGCGATGGTAATTTTAATTACAATCAAAAAATATCCCTATCTGAATTTATGTCAATTTTTAGTTCAGATTCTCATTTAAAAGAATCTCCATACTGGCTAGAAATAGAGAATGAAAAGGTTGTCAAAATAACTGAACAATATATTCCTTGAGTCGTAGACCTTCAGGACCTTCAGGGTCCGACCTTGAAGTAGCCTATCACATCAACCTAATCCGCCCTGGGTTAAATAGACCATTAAAGCTTTTTGAGCATGCAGTCTGTTTTCTGCTTCCTGGTAAACAACTGATTGTAATCCATCAATAACTTCAGCAGACACTTCAAAACCTCTGTAAGCCGGCAAACAATGCATAAAAATAGCTTTAGGTTTAGCCAGTTTTATCAGCTTATTATTCACTTGATACTTTGCAAATATTTTAATTCTTTTCTTTTTCTCCGCTTCCTTTCCCATACTGGTCCAAGTATCAGTAATAACCACATCTGCTTTATTAACTGCTTTTTTCGGATCTGTTGTTTCAATAATTTTCCCTTTAGTTTTTTCAGCAATAATTCTTGCTTGTTTTTTAATTGATGGTTTCATTTGAAAGCCTTTAGGACTGGCGCATCTGAATTCATTGCCCAGCATGGCTGACATCAAAGCCAATGAATGAGTCACATTGTTATTTCCATCTCCAACAAAAACAATAGTTAGATTGTTTAATGTTTTAAATTTTTCCAATATTGTTTGAAAATCAGCTAATATCTGACAAGGATGTTCTAAATCAGTTAAACCATTAATTAGCGGGACACTTGAGCCTTCAGCCAAATCAACTACTGTCTGATGTTTAAAAGTTCTGGCCATAATAATATCAACCATGGAGCTGGTTACTATACCTATATCCTTAGATGATTCTCTTTTTCCCAACTGTATATCATTAGGCCCAAGATAAATTGAATGACCGCCTAATTGAGTCATGCCGGCTTCAAAAGACAAACGGGTTCTTAATGAAGGTTTTTCATAAATAGCCGCCAAAGTCTTATTTTTGAAAAACAGCTTATTTCTTCCAGTTGTTTTCAGCTCTTTTTTTAATTTAATAGCCAATCTTAAAATCTTTTTAATTTCTCCAACTTTTAAATCAGTAATACTCAGAAAATGCCTAGGTTTCATTTTTCACATTTATTTTTTAATATCCTATATATTACTAGAAAATGAAGTTATTTTAAAGAAGAATCATTTGACAAGCAATTTAATTATCAAGTAACCTTAATTAACTGCCCATGAATACAAATAATTCAAAATTAGGATTTTTAGAAAAATTCGAATCTAAAGGAAGATTTGTTTGGATAATAACTGGAATCACTTCAGGCTTAATAGTAGCCATCATTTCCATTGTTCTTTGGTCCAATTATATTACAGCTAAAATTTCCAAATTAAACAATCCATATTTAATTGATCTGCCTCAGGATACTGATTACGCCAATCTTACCTCTAACCAAGAGAATGCCTTAATAAAAGAAATTGATAAAAAATATCCTACTCAGGATGAAACAATTACTTTTAATATTATTAAAAATATTGAAGTAACTCAGAATAGTCAGCCAATTCCCAATAATCAACCTCCCTTAGGCGGAACTAATAACATTGACCCAATTAAACCGGAAAACAAACCTGATGATTTAAAATGGCCAACTTTTACTTTTGGCTATGGAGCCAATAATCAGAATGATCTTCCTGAGGCAGCAGCCGGCTCTAATCAGACTAAAGACTTAGTTGAAAAATACTATTCTACTGTAGTAGATATTTTTGGCTTGCCTTATGATGTTGAAAACAGAACTATTTCTTTTATATATTTCAAAGACGCAGATCTTTTTGGCTATTTACCTCAATATGACAGTATTGTTGTTAATTCTTCAGATGCTTATGAAGTTATCCCCGGACTATTATCAGCTTTTTATGGCCCATATTTTAATCTCATGCCGGAAACATGGAAATATGGCATGGTTTACGCAGCTTCAAGATTAGCCATGCGTCAATTTCCTGATGATCAAAATAGCGGAGTAGAGGCAACAATAAGCAATATAATGTCAAATTATGAGAAATATAATGTACAAAATTATCCAATCTGGGGAACAGACATTCATTATCAGGTAGATATATTGCCATCTCCAAAATTAACCAGAGTTTTATCAGCCGCGGCCGCATTTATAAAACCATATCAGTATGATAATCAAGTTTTTTCTAAAGTTAATCAAAAAATCTTTACTTTAGATCAAAGTCAGAATTTTTGGCAGGATGATATTAAAATCGGCGGGCTTTTAGCTTCAGAATTCCCTACAGTTGAAGAAATGTCTCCTGGTGAATGGTATGGACAACAGCATGTACTTCATCAAACTATTACTAACCCTTTAGCTGTAACAGCCATGCGTGTTTTTGGCCAGACTTTTATACTTGACCATAATGCCAGAACAAAAATTTATGGTTTTAAATCACATGTAACTGGTAATGGAATTGTTTTTGTTCCTAAAGGAGGAATAAAACATCAATTAAAAATAAAAGAAGATGATAATGACGAGGTGGGAAATAGAGAATTAACTGCTGATAACAAAGGATTAGCTCAGGTAGATTCAGTTCTAGATATGGGCATTAATTCTCATGGCAGATATGTTGCTCAGGTAAAAAATAGCTTGGGACACTTTGTTTATTTAACCTCAGGATTTGGCAATCAAACTCTTTATGGAGCTGTTCTTAATTTTGGCATTGGCTCAATTGCCGCCCATAGAGGTCAGGATCTTATTGAAGAAGTTCCTATTCTTAATGGAGCCTTTCAGTTTAATAAAGAATTTTCCGGAGTAGTTACTTTAGTAATCAAAGATTATCAGGAAGCAGAAGTTTTAAGAAAAGAATTAGCCAAAGATATTGGCATATATTTCACAGTTATAGAGTCATTAACAAGTTCTTTTCCTGCAACTCCTTCAAGGCGAGGACAAGATGACCAAGATTGTGATCAAGATGAGGAATTAACTAATCTGTTTACAACAGAAGAATTTAAATTCACTATTGGTTATGCTGATGGTTTTGATGTTTATGACCCATCTAAATCTGAAAGTCATGTAGTAGGACAGAATGATAAATTAGTTTATTCAGCTGCTGCTCAGTTTTTCAAATCTGATAGCACCATCTCTATTACATGGCATTTCAATGAAGATAAAACTTTAGAAGATTTTGCTAATGATTATCAATCAGATCTTGATAGATCATGGGATTTAGAACATTGGAATGCTTGCGGAAAAGATATAGTTAAAGTTGACTACAAAGTAAATGATAGGGGTATAGTAATGATGGGCATGGAAAATGAGCCGGTTCAGCCAGCAGAGGGAACTAGCTATTTTCTTCTACGAGGCACTGATTTATTTGTAGTCAGCTCTTCAAGAGATAACTTAACTAAAGATCTGGCAGTTAAAATGGTCAAATCTCTGAAATTTTTTTAAAGATAAATGGAAACACCAATTCCACCACCACCTCCAGTTAAGCTGCCACCATTACCACCTATTACTCCACCACCAGTTCCACAAGAAAAAAAACCAAAGAAATTCATTTTTGTCATTCTCCTAATACTAGTCATGATTCTTGGGGCAGTTACTGCAGTATTTGGCTATCAATATATTCAAACCCAAAAACAAAAAGCCAAAGAACAAACTCAAACCCAAGCCAGTCCTCTTCCAAAACAAACTGTTCCTTCTCCTTCCCCAGATCCAACTGAAGGGTGGGAGACATACACAAATGAAGAATATGGATATGAATTTAAATATCCAAAAAATTGGAAATTGAGCACAACGTCAAACGAATTTATTTTATTCTCATTCCTCTTAAGGCTAGAGGATGAGAGCCAGGAATTAATTAATACCTATGGAGGAAAACCATTACCAAATCCACATTATCCATATTATTCTATTAATTTAAATATTAAAGAAGATACTTCAATAGATTTTAATCTCGAATCTTGGGCTAAGGAACAATCATTTTTAATTAAACAACAAATAAAAATTGCTACTGTCTCAGGAATCAAAGGAGTAAGATATTATACTTTCCTTGTTCCATCTAGTAGTGATACTATAAACACATCTTTCTTCAAAGACAATAAAATCTACACTTTAGAATATTATACCGATACTCCTTCAGAAACAGATCAGGAGAAATTCATTGATGTCTATGACCAAATCCTTTCTACTTTTAAATTTACTAACGAAAATAAGTAAACCTGCAATAAACCTGCAGGAACCTTCAAGGTCTGTCCTTGAAGGTTGATTAATCAACAGAAGCAAGCTTTAAGTTATTTACCTAATAGGTAGTGGAATATCAGTAATAAATAGTTTTTGTTAAATGATATGGTTTATCATTTTTATCTTTTTTCTGGCTTTGATTCCATAAAACACCACTAAGAATTGTGGAAGATATTTTCGGATATTTTACTTTTAGTTTTTTACAAATTAAATGTGTAGCCCAGAGCATATTAACTCTAATCTCAACTTCCATTTCTGAGCCTTGCTTAATTTCCACTCTATTATCAACAAAGTCTGAAAGTTCTTGATTATAAACAAGTATTCCCAGTTTTCTTAAAATCATTGGAATCTTGTAGTCTGCATGGCCTGGAAGTTTTTCTACTCCAGATATAGAGCCATAACCTTTTCCATTAAACACTGAGTGAATATCTGCAACGACTAGTTGAGCTTTCTTAAAGAAGTATATTTTACTATCTTTATATTCAACAATATCATCAAATCCATAAAATTCTGAGGAAAGAGTCGAAATGAGACTAACTGCATCACGCTTTTTTTGTTTGAAGAAATTGTAGAATCTTCCATTGTATTTACTAACTAAAACTTGCCCTATATTATTAAGAATTTTTTGTCTTTCTTTAAGTAAAGGAATCTCTGGAGTGCCCTCAAAAATATGAGCCACTTCCTTTAAGGATAAATTAGCAAGAAATTTTCCATCTAGAATGGGAAGTTTTCGCTCTATGGCTCTATCAAAACTGGCAACTAAAGCCCACCAACCATCTAGTGATTGGTTTTTGTATTGTATTGTCCATTTGTTTGGGTATCCCCAGAAAAAGAATGCCTGACTGCCTATAAGGAAAAGAAAATCTAATTCTTCTTCTGGAATAGCTTTTGGCTTATAGGTTAAGGGGTATATTTCGCTCCAATGCTTTAACTGAACGGGTTGGAAATTGTCACAATATAATTTAATAGCTTGATCGCTGATACTAACAAAGGAGCTGTTTTTAACTACAAAACTTAATGAGTTAAGAATTTTTGTTAGCGAAACCATTAGATAAGTTTATCATAACCTTCAAGGACAGGCCTTGAAGTAAGTAATTATAGGTAATGGAATGTAGTAGAATAAAGACATGAAAAAAATTATTATTCAGGGTGATGATTGGGGATATAAGCCAGAAGCAAATCATGGAATTGAATATGCTTACGAGAATGGCATTCTAACTCAAACAACTGTAATGGCAAATGTTCTTGATATTAAGAAAAAAGAAATATATAGGAATCAAATTCAAGGACTAAAAAATAAAACTGAGCTAAAAAAACCTGCATTGGGAATTGGCGTTCATCTTAATTTAACTTTTGGTAAACCCTTGTCTCCGAATTGGCCTCAAAAAGAATTTAATCGTCCTTTAAGAGGATCTAATAACCCTGAAGAGTGGAAAGGAAGCACATGGAGAGATTATTTTTCTAAATTTACTCCAAAACAAGTTGAAGAAGAGTATCGCAGGCAAATTGAATTAGTTATGGAAATCTTTGGGAGAATTAGTCATCTAGATAGTCATCAAATGACAGCCTCATATAAACCAATGATTGAGATATATGAAATGCTTGCTAAAGAATACAATCTGCCAATAAGACCAGTTGCTCCATTATCAGAAAATCCAGTTTATGGAGGTGATTTTGTAGTTGATGAAAATGTAAATAAGAAGTTAATAAAGAGAAATGTAAGAATGCCTCATAAAAATATCTTTACTCTATTTTTTAATAAAAAAGACCCAGTTAAATCATTCTTGTCTCAAATTGAGAAATCAAAAAATGAAGAAATCACAGAAGTAATGTTTCATCCAGCTACAGGAAAAAATGCAGATAAATGGAGATTAGTAGACTTAAACATCCTTACGAATCAAGAAGTTCTTAAATATTTTAAAGAAAATAACATTAAGTTATTAAACTATCATCAAGTTTAACTTGAAGGTCTGAAGGTCTACCTAATTTTTGTTCCTCTATAGTAGAATATATCTATGTCTTTTTTAAGGAATTTAATTCCACAAAAACTGATTAATCTTTTCTGGCATCTGCCTAAAGCCATTCTTGCTAATCTAATTTATGGCTTTCCTTCCGGAAAACTGACAGTTATTGGTATTACCGGCACTTCTGGCAAAACTACTACTGCTCATTTGATTTACCACCTTTTACATAAAGCCGGCCTTAAAGTTGCCCTTATCTCCACCCTTTCTGCTAAGATTGGTAGTCAAGAAATTGATACTGGCCTGCATGTTACCAGTCCCGAGCCATTTCTTTTGCAAAAATTATTAAAACAAATAGCTGATAAAAACTATAAATATGTTGTTTTAGAAGTTACTTCTCATGGCCTTGATCAATATCGCACTTGGGGAACAAACTTTACTTATGCAGTTTTAACCAATATTACCCATGAACACCTTGATTATCATAAAACATTTACTCATTACCAGAATACCAAACTTAAATTAATCAAATCAGCTTCTATTGCTGCTTTAAACAAAGATGATAAATCATATTTACTTGCTAAAAAAGCTTCTTCTGGGAAAATCATTCCTTACTCTTCTAGATCTGCATTTTCTCTTCCTTTAACTCTTCCCGGTGACTTTAATCAAGCTAACTTGTCTGCTGCTATTGCTGTGGCTAAAGACTTAGATTTTAAAAATAAACAGATTAACCAAGCTTTAAAAACTTTTCCCAATCTTCCCGGCAGAATGGAATTTATTCAAACAAAGCCCTTTACTATTATTATTGATTTTGCTCATAAACCTGATGCTTTGGAAAAAGCTTTAAAATCAATCAAAAAAATCAAAGGAGAAAAAAACAGAATCATTTCTGTTTTTGGCTCTGCTGGCTTAAGAGATAAGCAAAAACGTCCTTTAATGGGTAAAATTTCAGGAAAGCTATCTGACATTACTATTTTAACCTCAGAAGATCCCCGTACAGAAGATGTTAATCAGATTATTGAAGAAATATATCAAGGCTGTTTAAAAGCTAAGGCTGAAAATGTCCACAAAATTCCTGACAGGCAGCAGGCTATTAATCTGGCTATTAAATTAGCTAAGCCTAATGATATAGTTGCTCTTTTTGGCAAAGCCCATGAAAAATCTATGTGTTTTGGTAAAATAGAGCATCCTTGGTCTGAGCACCAAGCTGTTAACCAAGCTTTAAAATTAAAAACAAAATAATATGAAATCTAACTTTACCGCTGTTATTTTAGCCGCTGGCAAGGGCACTCGTCTTAATTGTCAAAAAGAAAATAAAGTTACTAAAAAATTGGCTGGCAAGCCCATGATTTCTTACACCGCAGACTTATTAAAAAAAACTAACATTGATTCAATTGTTGTAGTTATTGGCTTTGCCCAGAAATCAGTTAAGCAAATTCTTGGAGATAAGTATATTTATGCTGTTCAAAAAAAGCCTTTAGGCACAGGTAATGCTGTTTTATCTGCTTTGCCTCATCTTCCTCAAACCTGTCAGCATGTTTTGGTTTTAAATGCTGATGACTCAGCTTTTTATCAGCCTAAAGATCTTAATAAATTAATTAATACTCATCTTAAAAATAAAGCTGATATGTCTTTACTTACTGTTATTAAAGATAATCCTAATAGACTTGGTCGCATTATTCGTGATCAAAATAAAAAAGTATCTGCTATTGTTGAATTTAAAAATGCCACAGAACAGCAAAGAAAAATCAAAGAAGTCAATACAGCCACTTATTGCTTTAAAAAAGAATTTCTACAAGCATATTTACCTCAAGTTAAGCCCAATCCTGTTTCTCAGGAATATTATCTGACTGATCTTTTAGCCATAGCTGTTAAAAACAATAAGCAAGTTAATGCTGTAAAGCTTTCTCAGCCTTCTAGATTTCAGGGAGTTAATACTAAAGAAGATTTGCAATTGGCAGAACAAAAAATGAAGCAAAAAATTAATGAACATTGATTTAAATAAAATAAAATCTATTCATTTTACCGGCATTAAAGGCGTAGGCATGACTGCTTTAGCTCTTTGTGCTCAGGATTTAGGCATCAAAGTTACTGGCAGTGATACTGATGAAACATTTCCCACCAGTCAGATACTTAAAAAAAGAAAATTTAAAATAAAAATTGGCTTTAATCAAAAAAATATTCCTCAGGATTGTGATTTACTTATCTATACAGGGGCTCATGGCGGTTCTTCTAATCCGGAAGTAATTGTCGCTCAAAAACAAAATATCCCTGTATTAAGTCATGCTCAGGCTCTAGCTTTATTTTCTCAAAACAAAAAAACTATTGCTGTTGCTGGAGTAGGAGGAAAATCCAGCACTTCAGCTATGCTGGCTGTTGTTTTGGAAAAAGCTGGTTTTAAGCCTAGTTTTGCTGTTGGTGTTGGCAATATTCCTGCTATTAATGTTCCGGGAAAGTTTAATAAAAAAACCGATCTGTTTATAGTTGAATCTGATGAATTTATTGCTGATCCCAGCAAGGATCCTACCCCTAGATTCCATTATCTTAATCCATATATTGCCATTATTACTAACTTAGAACACGATCATCCTGATGTTTATCCAACTTTAAAACATGTTTTTAAATCCTTTAAAACTTTTGTTGATAAAGTTGATAAAAACGGAGCCGTTATTGTTAATATTGATAATCCTCGCATTCAACAGTTTGTTAAAACTCTTGACCGTCAAGTTATTACTTATGGATTTTCTCCTCAGGCAGATTGGCAGATTATTAAAAATCATTTAGCTGATCAAAAGCAATTTTTTACTCTTAAATACAAAGATTTTACTTTTCCTGAAATTATTCTCAATGTCCCCGGCAAATTCAATATTCTTAATGCCGCAGCTTCTATTGCTGCCAGCCACTTTTTAGGTGTTTCTATGGAAAAAATTCAGCAGGGAATTAAAGCTTTTACCGGCACTCTTCGTCGTTTTGAATATATTGGCCAGACTGATAATATTCTTTTTTATGACGACTATGCTCATCATCCTATTGAAATTAAAGCTTTATTAAAAGCCATCAAAGATTGGTTTCCCAGCAAACGCCTTATTGCCATTTTTCAATCCCATACCTATAGTCGCACCCATACTTTTTTATCAGAGTTTGTTCATAGTTTTGATTTAGCTCATCAGGTATTGATTAATGATATTTTTTCTTCAGCCAGAGAAACAGACAATCTTGGTTTAATTGGCGATAAATTCACTCAAGCCATTCAAAAACATCATCCTAGAACTTTTTACTGTCCGGATGAGCAAGCAACCATCAATTATCTTCTTGATCATGTTCAATCAGGAGATGTTGTTTTTACTATTGGTGCTGGCAATAATTTTCTTTGGCATAAACTCATCATTAAATCTTTGAAAAATTACAAAGTTTTAAAAAAACAGCTTCCAAATATTAAAACCAATGAACCATTAAATAAATACACTACTTTTAAAATTGGCGGTCCTGCCAGATATTTTTTCAATGCTGAAAGCAAACAGGATTTGATTAAAGCTATTAAATTAGCCCGTCAGCTTAAAATTAAATTCATTGTTCTTGGCAATGCCAGTAATATTTTAATTTCTGATAAAGGTTTTGCTGGTTTAGTTATTAAAAATTCCACTGATAAAATTAAAATTAATTCATCTTTATCAAAAAGCAAACAACCATCTTTAATTAAACCTCGCTTTCAATCTTTTAAAAACAAGAAGGCTGATGAAATTCTTAAATTAGATTATGACCAATCACAATACCCTCAAATTTCAGTTACCTTAGATAGCGGAGTATCTTTAGCTAAAGCTATTGGCTATCTTCTGAAAAAAAATATTACTGGCTTAGAATGGTTTGCTGGTATTCCCGCTACTATTGGCGGCGCTGTTTTTATCAATATTCATGGTGGTAAAAAATTCTTTTCTGACTATTTAATCAAAGCAGAAATTTTAGATGAGAACAATAAAGTAAAAACAGTTTCTGCTAGCTATTTTAATTTTAACTATGACCAATCAAAATTAAAGCAAACCAAAGATACTGTTTTAACTGCTACGCTCAAACTTTGTAAAGGCCCTAAAAAGCAGGCTATGAAAATTGCCGAGTCTTGGGCTAAGTTAAAAAGCAATCAGCCTCAGCAGTCTGCCGGCTGTATTTTTCAAAATCTTACTTCTGCCCAACAAAGAAAACTTAATCTTTCTACTCCTTCTACCGGTTATGTAATTGACAAATTTTTACATTTAAAGGGCAAAACCATTGGCCAGGCAAAAATCTCTGAAAAACACGCTGGTTTTATTGTTAACATTGGCAAAGCTAAAGCAGATGATGTTTTTAAACTGATCAACTTGGTTAAAAAAACCGCTAAACAAAAGTTGGACATAGATCTAAAGTTGGAAATAGGTCTTCTCGGCTTCACCTAACAAATCGATTAAGGTTCGAGTCCCACGCGGGGAGCCAGTTGGAGCTTAATATACCCAAAATCCTGGGAGGTAGCTGTTACACTTTAAGCGCGTGAAATCACTTCTGATATACTAATTTCATGGAAGTTTATCAACTCAATCACAAAGATGTTCAAAAAATCTTAGATAAATTTAATTTAGGAAAGCTCGTCTCTATCAGAAAAATAAAAACAGGACTTATAAATCCTGTCTATCTAGTAAATGGTAAGTATGTATTACGAATAGAAGAGCATACTTATGAAAAAAATCCAGATAAACTCAAAAGGGAGTCGATTTTGTTTAAGTTGCTTCCGAAATTTGACATCCAAACTCCACCATTAATTGGATTTGATGATTCAAAAGAGATAATAGACGCTCCTTATATATTGCTAAGTTTTATACCTGGTGAAAACTTAAAGCAAGCATTCGATAAGTTAACTAAAAAGCAGCAGAGAGTAATATCATTTCAATTAGGAGCGATAGCCAAAAAGATACATAAAGTTACTTTTCAAGACCTCGATAATGAAACAATGTTTGGGAACATACAAAGGTGGACGGAGAAGTTGTTAAGAGACTTTGAAGCTCATTGGCAAATAGTGAAAGATAAAGATTACTTATCTGATGCTGTAAAAGCAGTAATTATCGCTACGTTTGAGCAATTTAAAAAAGTTAACTTGGATAATGCTGGTAGGTTAACTCATGGTGATTTTAGTGCTAGCAATGTTCAGATAAACAAAGGTGAGATTGTTGGCATTTTTGATTTTGAGTATTCTTTTATTGCTGACCCATTATGGGATTTGCAGAAGTTGCCCTTGAATTTTCAACTGGGAGACGGTTTTAGTAAAGATGAGTTTCTAAGAGGTTATGGTGTAACAGATTTTACAGATGAGGAAAAAACAAGACTTAGAATGTATTGTTTTCACCAAGGAGTCTGGGAAATATGGGCAACTGCGACTAAATTCATGCCATTTGGTGAGAAAGAAATAAAGGAAGGCATAGAATTAATAAACAACACATTGAGCTATAAACTCCTTCACTAGGCCGGTACAGGGATGGATTTTAAACAGCTAAAGCCAAACAAGGTTTCACTTTAGCTATTTTCTCCTTCAATTCCTGCACAAACCTGAAATCTTCTGAGGAATATCCACATTATGACAATTTAGATGCAAAGGTTTATTGTTTAGAACAAGATAGTTCGTGTTAGCTGATGGCAGGGGAGCAAAGCCCCATAGTCTTGATTTTCCTGAGTTTTTGGATATAATCGTTTTATATTATTTTATGAAAATATGGAAAAAGAAGAATACGTAGCTGCAATGTTGGCAGAAGTTAATCGTAGACCTGAATTTTATGAATCTAGGCCTATGTTTGAGCCTAGAAATTTGTTTGAGTTGGCAAAACATTTGGCCAGTGTTGGTATAGGCGGACTAGTTATTGATAAAGCGTCGATTGCAACTCATTACGATAATTTAGTTGAAGTTTTGAATTTTATTGATCAAGAGTCTTAATTTAATCTAAAGTATTTAGATGAGTTCTAACATGGTCTAGTGCGGGGAGCATAATTGTAGTTTTTTAATAATAGTTTAAGTAGCTAAAGCTGGTTGTATTTGTAGTCTTTTAATTTGTTCCCATCTTTGTTTTAAGACGCCAATGTGAGCAACATTCTGAAAACTTTCTAGGATTTTCTTGAGGTCTATGTGTTTTATAATATTACAAGGCTTAGGGAGCCAGTTGGAGCTTAATAGAACCTTCTACACCCAAATGTGTTAAGATTTTATTAATGGAAGGTAATACGCCGCAAGTTCCTACCACTCAAGAGGTACAACCTGAAGTTAAAGATGCCCCTCAAACACCACGTGAACCCCCTGAACCAACCATGCACGCAAATCCTAAAAAAGGGTTGAAATTAAAAATTCTAATTATTTTGATAACTGTAGTTGGTTTAGGTATAGGAGGATTTTTTGTTTACAAAAATATTACTACTCCCAAAGTTGAAAAAGGAATAGTACCAGCTCCATCCACCAAAGTACGGGTTTACAAAGGCACTTGGACCCCCGCTCTATTAACTAAGAATTCTATAAAGCTAGCTTCTGATATGCGGAAGTTGAAAGATCTGGGGATGAATACAGTTTTCTTTCAGGCTAGTCCTCCTCAGATAGAGTACTGCCTTAAAGGAATTCCTTCTGATTCTAAATTGGCTAAAATAATGAAAGAAATTATTCCTATTCAAGAAGAGCTTTTGATTTCCAACATTCAAATTGCTCACAGAAATGGCCTGAAAGTTGCATTAACCATGGCAAAGTGCTCAGGGGGGATGGGTTTAGAGGATTGGATAGATTTAGAAGCTTGGAACTCCAGGATTGTTGAACTTGCCAAATTAGCAGAAGAACACGAAGTTGAATTCTTCGCTCCTATGAATGAACCAGAAGTGTTGTTTGGTCCATCTGCGTCTGCAGAATGGGGACAAGAAATTCTTCCTAAAATAAGAGAGGTTTATCACGGTAATGTCATTTGGAAAGGTGGTGCTGTCGGCGATATATTACCTGACCCTGGGAATCCCAATCCAACGAATTTCTCAGGATATGACTATCTTGGATTCACACTCGGTCTGGAGTCTAACACTGGCATGACGCTGGAAGATTTCTCTCAACGTGTTGACCATGCGTTGGATACAATCATTGGTCTTGCAGAAAGAGATAATTGTAAAGGAGTCATGATTAGCGAATTTTATGGTTTGTTGCCTGGAAAATGGGAAAAGAACTCGTGGAGTGAAGAAAAGGAAGCAAGGGCTCATGAAATAGTCCTTGAAAAAGGAAAAGGCAAGGTTGTTGGGTTTTTTGTTTTAGATTTTATGGAATTAAGTTTTTTTGGGGAAGACATACCTGGATTGCCTGGCCCTAAAGAATCCTTAAAAACAGAAGAAATGATTAGAAAATATTTCACAGAATAGCTAAAACTAAGCAAGGTTTGACTTTTATTATCTCTCCTCTCAATTCCTGCATTAGTTTAAAATCTTTAAAAACATTGATAATAGAGGTTAATTGCTTGGTTATATTAAGGTTACGCCCTCCGAGCACTGCATTAGATTTTATAGCCCTCAGCGCCCAAGTGTGTTAAGATTTAATTATGGAGGGTACTGCCCCACAAGTTCCTGTTGCTCAAGCTCCTGTTACTCAAGAAATACAGTCTGAAGTAAAAGATGTTTCTCAAACCCCACCCACAAACCCTAAAAAGTGGCTGAAAACTAAAATGTTAGTTATTTTAATAGTTTTAATTGGTTTAGGTGTAGGAGGATTTTTTGTTTGGAAAAACTTTTTTGTTGCTGATACGGAAATGGATAAAAATATTTTTGTTCCTGAAGAAAAATTAGAAAAACAAAGCACCCAACCAATACCAGAATCAGTTCTGCAACTTAAATTTGGTTACTGTGCGCATCATGGTGAGTGGCAACAGCTTGAAGAGGCCAGAGAAAGATATGGTTATTTAAATTTAAGCTGGGAAAGGGCAATGCCAGGGTTTGCCAACTGGCAGCAGATTGAGTCAAGGAGAGGAGAATACCACTGGGAAAGGATTGATCGGTATGTAAGAACTGCTCAAGAAAAGAATATTCAGGTACTTTTTACTGTTTATCCTTTTACTGACTGGGATCAAGAAACATGCAATATGCATCTTGAGTGGCAGTCGAACAAATTATGCTTAAAGCCTAATTCCACGTCATCAGAGTGTGGCAAAGATTGGGGTAAATTTGGCCAGGGAAAGGACACGCTGGTTCTTGCCTATAGGTTTGGTAAGCCTTGTGACATGGAAGCTTATAAGGAATTCTTGCAAAGACTTGTTGAGCGCTATGATAATGACGGCATAGATGATATGTCTGGTTTGCTTTACCCAATAAGACATTGGGAAATCGGAAACGAAGTCGATAAAGACGGCTTCCAGGGTTCAGCTGAAGATTATTTTGAGATGCTTAAGGCAGCCTACGCAACAATCAAAGAAGCTGACCCTGATGCAAAGGTTCTTATATCCGCGTTAACGCTTCCTCCAGCAGAATGGGTACGTTCTGATTTTGATACTGTGAAACTTTTTGAACTTGGGGCAGTAAACTACTTTGACATCATAAGTGGTCATGGTTTGGGTGGCAACAAGGGAGTAAGAGAATTCCTAATAAAATATGATGCAGCTGACAAACCTATATGGGTTACTGAACCAGGTAACATCGGAGAATATCAAGGACTTTCAGAGGAAGAAATAGCTTTTCGCCTCTTTCAAATTTTTGAAGAAGAATCAAAACATGGGGTGGAAATGTTTATAGGTTGGGGAGGACATTGGATTGATAGAGCACTTCATCAAGTTGCATCACACATTAGTTATGTTAAGGATGATGGAGATTCTGATTCATTTTATGATGTTTGGTGCGGCAATAAAATTGTGCAAGAAGGAGAAGAGTGTGAAACCATGTTTTCTATGATAGATGACGCTGGGGTCAGCGCGCGTAAACCGGGTACTGATTGTAATCCTATAGAGGGTATGGCAGCAGAATGCATTGAGTGTGCTTGTGTATACCATGAAACAGTTTGCGGCGACAATATTTCAGAAGGGGATGAAGAGTGTGAAATAGCATGGAACTGTGAATTTAAAAGAGGAAAAGCACCTACCTGTGAAGATTGTATCTGTGTATACCAAGAAGATTCTTATTGCGGCAATGATATACCAGAGCAAGGAGAAGAGTGTGAACGAGATTTTGACTGTGATGAGCCGCCCAAAGGCTTTGAAGTAACATGCGAAGAATGTAAATGTGTACAATCTAAGCGGTGAAGGCGGAGAAGAAACAAGTGTTGATAAATTGACCTATAATAAATTAGCAGAAAAATACTTTCCCGAAACCTATATTATCCCGCTTGTTAGTTAATTTTTTAATCTCCTCCCATCTAGCTCTAATCAACTCCGTCTGAATAGTATTCTCAAAAGCCTTAATTATCTTAGAAATACTAGTTCTAATAATCTCAGGACTGGGGAGCAAAGCAGAATGGACAATCAAAGTCTTGTTTATTCTTTTACCTTATGGCCAACCACCAAGAGACTAATTGGTCTAAGATCTAATTCTAATAGTTTTTTTATTTTTTCTTCATTAAATGATCCAACCCAACAAGTACCAAGCCCTTGGCTAACAAAATATAGATCAAGATGTGACCCAAAAAGAGTGGCGTCTTGGATGGAGTATAAATTTCTGCCCCTGTTTCCATATCTTACCCCTGACTTTTCCGGATCTACACAAATAACGACTATCAACCCAGCATCTTTAATCCATTCCTGCCTGGCAATTCCAGCTATTTGCTCGATTTTCTCCTTTGTGGCCACAGCAACATATTTATAGGCTCTTAAGGCACCAGCTGATGGCGCTTTCTGCCCGTAACTAACCCCCTTGGTTATTATTTCTGGATCAATCTTTAAGCCAGAGAATTTTCGAGTAGATTTTCTGGCTTTTAAAATTTCCTCTAAATCCATGATCTAATTATATAACAACATTGGTTACAAACCTATCCCGTTGAAAAACTAAACTAGTCCTAACTTCGTCTATTGCGGGGAGCAATTTCTACGGATTTCTATGGATTTGTGTTAAGGAAGGCGGATATGGAGTGGGTTATAATTAAGTTATGAGTATGATTAAAGAGATTGAGGTGAAAAGTGCATTGGTTTTGCCCAAACGGACTGGAGGGTAGGTCTGGATATCATAGATTGGTTTCTGGGAGTTAAGTAAGATTTAATTAAGATATAAGTATATAATATAGGTTAGTGATTTCACATAATTCTCTGTGTTGGTAAAGATTTAACTTTGTGACTCATTAAGGATTTTTTATGGCGAGAACTATGGTTTTTGATGTTTTGATTGTTTATAGTGGCAGATGTGCCATTAGTGTTGATGCTGCTACGGTTGATATTTTGGCGCCTTTTCCACTAGGAACAAGTTATGCTGGTTATAATGTGGTTTATGGCTATTTTTTAGATATTTGTCGAAAAAATAATTTAAAGGTAGCTTTTACTACTTCAGCAGATATTAGTGGAGCTGGTAGTTGTCGGAGTTATTGGCTTTTTAAAAAAAATAACTGGATTAAGGTAAAGAAAACTGGCTATTCTAGATTAATTTTTGATAAATTGTCTCCAGTTAGCAAGAAATACAGAGTGAGTCGAGAGTTGTTGTTTTCTTCAAAATTGGTGAAACCGTTTAATCAAACAGGTATATTTAAGCTCTTTTTTGATAAGCAAAAAACTTATAATCAGCTTTCGCAGTTTTCTGTTCCTACAGTAACAATAGAAAAATGTACTAAAGCTAGTATTCGAAAAGCTTGTTTAGAGCTTAAAAAAATGATTAGTATTCATTCTTATTCTGATGATTTTTCAAGTGATATTGTGATGAAAGACAGGTTTGGTGCAGGTGGGAGAGATATTTATAAATTTAAAATGGGGGAATCGGCGAAAATGATAACCACTATGAAGCAGAGTAAGAAATCATTTATTCTTCAACCTTTGGTTAAGTTTGACAAAGTGGATATTCGCTTGGTTTATTTAGCTGGGAAGATTGTTCAGACTTATGTTCGAGTGGCAAAGGCAGGGGATTTTCGTTGTAATGAACATCAAGGAGGATTACTTAAATATATTACTAAAGCTGAAGTACCGGCAGGAGTTGTAAGTCGAGCTGGAAAATTGATTAAGTTTTTGAAAAAAACTACTTCACTTTTTTCTCTTGATTTTATGGTTAGTGATAATGGGAATATTTATTTAATTGAGGGAAATACTGGACCTGGGTTGGATTGGAATAAAAAGATAAAAGAAAATGAGTTGGCTGCTCAAAAGTTAATTAGGCTGGTGGTTAAGGAGTTGGTGGGACTAGCTTTTTAATTTCTTCCCATCTTTGTTTCAAGACGCCAATGTGAGTAACATTCTGAAAACTTTCTAGGATTTTCTTGAGGTCTATGTGTTTTATAATATTACAAGGCTTAGGGAGCCAAGCTGAACGAGAAGCGTAATTTGCTACTTGGTCAAAGGGTTTTATTCAGTTATAGCAAACCTTTTTACCTTTTAGGGTAGGGTTCTGAAGTGTCATCTTCAAAAGTAGTCGTTTTTCTATTGGTTCAGAACTTTCAAATAATTCATTAGCTTTTGAGGCTAGTTTTAACAGATATTCAGCCGTGATGTAATATTCTTCGTCGGTAGTTCTTAGTTTGGCTGTTTTGCTTTCAATATCCTTTTGTTTTTGCCGATACTCTTTACGCTTTTTTTCATAGAGGCTTATAGTAATTCACTGGATTAATAACCATCCAAAATAACCCTAATTTCTATTTCACAGGTAGCCTTTTCTAAAATATCCTCGATTGTTTTCTTGAGGTATTTTTCATTTCTGGCAGGGATAACAACGCTAATCATAAATTAAACTTATCCAATTTAAAAAAGTTACTAACAACACTTGTATGTGAAGAATACTTTTTAAAATCATATCTATACTTAAACAAAGGCCAAATTCTATAATAGCGATATTCTCTTCTGTATTCTGGATTAGTATCATGAATAACAATATATTCAGCAAATTTAGCCAATCTCTTGATCTCTAACCATCTTCTTTTATTTGAAGAATGATCTACAAAAGCTAAACCCCATTTTCTTTCAATATCTATTTTATCCCAATCAATAACAAAATTTAATTTCTGACATTGAACTGGATTTTTAGCCATTTTTCGAAACCATCTAAGACTATTCTCATAAGAATGAAGTGTCCTTCCATCTAATTCACAAAGCCATTTTAAAATTGTAGTAGAATAAACACCAGTTCCCAACTCAAGAACATCACCTTTAGAAAGTGTAAAGGCTCTAGTTAAAACTGGTAAATGTGATGCACACACTATACTACTCATGTTTTTACAAAAACCAACTTCTAATAAAATCTCTATTTTTTGTCATTTTTTTGCCTAATACAAATACTGGATCAATTTTATTAGTATCTATATAAGCTTTTAAGCCATGTAAAACATCACCGGCTTGTGGCTTTTCACTAAAATCATGACCTGCCCCTACTTTAAAATCTAACTCTTTAAATAACTTTACTAATTCATCTCTGTTAAGATCGGGGAGAACGATACAATCTCTTTCAGTTTTTTTAGAATGATCAAATCTATGTTTTCTAGCAAGATTATATTTCTTAATAATATGTTCTATAGTTTTCATTGTTTTACCCAATAAAATGATGGTTGCTCTTGTGATCCTCGATCCTGAATTTTATCCGGATAAGGATCAGTTAGTTTAAATTTAATTCCATGAGCTTTAGTATAAGCATCAACAGCTTCAATCACTCCTGCACCTTTAAACTTGTAATAATCATCACCTGACACAATCCCACCTTTTCTAACTTTTCTACTCCACTCAATAATATCCTGCATAACAAAATCAAAGGCATGACAAGCATCTATATAGACAAAATCAAGGGATTCTTCCTTTACATCCCTAACAGCGTTCATGCTGAAATTCCTAACTATCTTGGCATTATACTTACCCAATCTTTCTAATGTAGCTCCATAGTGGTGTTCATTTCTTTTTACTGATCCACCCCATCTATTCCCTTTATACGGAGTCCATGAATCAACACAAATTAATTCTAAACCGGGAATTGCTTTAAACATGGCTTCTGAAAAATAACCCTGAGCTACACCTATTTCTGCACCTTTTGTAAAACCTAATGCTCCAAAGTGTTTGAGAAGCTCGTACTTGGATTTCATAAACACATCACCATATTTATTCTATTAGACAGGACTGGACTAGTTTTTGTCAACTTCTTCTCTACAAGAGCCACTCTTCCACCAGTTTCACGACCTATAATCTGAATATGCTCGTAAAAATCATTTAGGATTCTATAGATTTCCTTAAAAGACCCTTCAACCATATTTCTTTTCTTTATATTAATAACATAGTTCTATACCCATTTCATCCTGGGAGCCAAGCTGAGCGGGAAGCGTAATTTTCTACTTGGTCAAAGGGTTTTGTTCAGTTATGGCAAACTTTTTTACCTTTTAAAGTAGGGTTCTAAAATGTCATTTTCAAAAGTAGTCGTTTTTTTTCATAGAGACTTACAGTAATTCTTCGGGTATTGTTGATATAAGCATGAAACATAGTATAGTTAAAGAGATGAAAGAGATACCAAATTTACTGAAAAGAAAAGGAACAGTAGGAGGGGTGGCATGGAGAGTTTAGTGCAGTATGAATAAAACATACAGTATATTTCATGGAGTAGGTAGTGCCGGTAATGTCAGGGGCAAGCAGGTGGCTAAATTGCTTGGTGCTAAGTTAAATCCGGAAAGTGGTTTTAAAAATGATACTTGTATTTATGTTAAAGTTCGGCCACCTGAAAATCATCCTAAAAAGACTTATCTGGATGTAGATGATGCCATTGATGCTGTAAAGTGGCTTCAGAAGCATGATACGACTGGAATTATAGTAAATTCTCAGTTAAGCAAGGATTATTTATCAAAATTACTGAAAAGAGACGATATTCATGTAATTCCTCATATTCACTGTAATTATGATAATTGGGTAAGATCTGATAGGCCAGTTAATGTTGTGGGTATTATTGGCAGTAAAACATCATTTCAATATTCAATTAATGATATTAGAACTAGGTTGAGTAAAATAGGTTTAAAATTAATTTATAATCGTGATTACTGGAAGCATTATGGAGATGAGGAAGGAATGATTGAGGATGTTAGAAGGCAGAAGGTAGTTTATTTTTATAAGAAGATTGATATTCAGATAGTGTGGAGGCCAGATAAAACATTTTCTAAAGATCAGAGGCCATTAAAGAATCCTAATAAACTGGTTAATGCTAGTTCTTTTGGAATACCAACAGTGGCTTATCCGGAGGAAGGATTTAAAGAGTGGCGTGGGTATTATTTACCGGCAGATAATATTAAATTCTTGCTTTATTGGGTTAAGCAGTTAAAAAAGAGTCAACATTTATATCTTAGATATTCAAGTGAAATTAGAATTAGAGCCAGACAATATCACAAAGATAAAATCTTGCCATTATATTTACAATTATGATTACAATTATTGGCAGACATGATTTTATAGGATCAGCTCTTGAAAAGAGGCTTAGCAAGTTTAATGAAATAAATTCTTATATTTTAAATCAAAAAAACTTAAGTGAGTATAAAGTTAATTAATTTGTGTAGGTAGGAGTTACACTTAGTTTTTTTATTAGCCTTAGTCTTTCTCTAGCTTGTTCAGCTATTGGTACAGTTTGAAAAGCCTTGATAATGCAAGGGATAATGTTAGTTAGATTAATCCTAGGAGTAAGGAGCAAATTTCTATGTTCAAATAAGCAGATATACTTTCAACTACTAGATAATCTTCATAATCAAAACTCAATATATTAAATATAGTTTATCCTGTAGAATTGCATTGCTTAACACAAATATAATATCAATAGCAATCAAAATTTAATAAGTTTCGTGTAATGACTTTTGTGAACTTTCTTTTTTAATCTGTTAAACCAATAAATATGGAAAAACTGAAAATAATGACCTATAATTTATTAGAAGGAGGCATTGATTCTAAAGGATATAGGATTCCTCAGATAATTGAGGTAATAAACGGAGTAAAGCCTGACTTCTTGGCTGTTCAAGAGGCAAACAGATTTGACGATGACGGTTACTTGCTATTGGAAATGTTAAGTAGCGAAACAGATTTGCCTTATTATGCATTATCTGAGGGTGCGTTATATGGTGAAAAGCGTTACCATGTTGCTAGTTTATCTCGCTATCCTTTTCAAGAGGAATATCAATTCCCAGACTTTGAGTTTCAGTCCGCTGCTCTTTCCGTAGTCATTAATTCACCTTTTGGTCGACTCTCACTTTGCAATGTCCACTTGCACAGTAGTTCAGAGGAGGAGAGACTGAGAGAGATTAGTGCGGTTCTGGACTACCTGTCGAGATATGATCAACGCATCATTCTTGGAGACTTTAATGCGCTTTCTCTTTTAGATAAAGATCAATATGAATATGGTGATCTTTCAGATCCAGAGTTTATTCATTATGGTATGACTAGTTATGCAACCACTGACATGCTCATGCGGAAGAAATATGTTGATGTAGTTGCTTATTTAGATGTAGACGATAGAAGCACTCATCCAACTAGTGGAGTTCCTCACCCGATCAGCAAAGAACTTGTTCGAACCGATTACATATTTGTGCCACACTTGTTATTTGAAAATATTGAATTATTTGCCGAGGTCATCAAAACACCGATTTCACATATAGCCTCTGATCATTATCCTGTAGTTCTATATCTCGTTGATCATACTTAAAGATAAAATTGAAGTTGTGGTCGTGAAGAAAACATGTACTTCTTTAACCACTTCTTGGTTCTGGTATTAATCTGGCGGGGGAGCTAGTTTGTTTTTTACTTTTTCTTTTTTTTAAGGAAGTTGAGCAGGCTGAAAAAGATGGCAATTAAGGTGTAAACAGGAATAATAAAAATAACAATAGCAAAGAAAAAAATCTCTTCTACTCCCATTAACCCGCTGATTAGATTATGTAAAATTATTGAGGCAAAACCTGCAACGACAATTATCCACAATTTTCCCCAACTTAGTAAAAAGAAATTCTTACTTTTCATATATTATATTATTATACTTTAGTGAATAGTTTAGTGTAAAAGGTATAATATAGCTTATGGCTAAATTAATCATTAAGGGCGGCATCCCTCTTAAGGGTGTAGTTAAACTTGCAGGTGCTAAAAATGCCAGCTTTAAACTAATGATTGCTTCTTTGCTTTGTTCTGGAGAAACAAAACTGCTTAATTTTTCCCGTATTGCTGATGTTGATTTAGTTAAAAAAATTATTATTTCTTTAGGGGCCAAAGCATATTCTGCTGGTGATCGCACTATCTTTATTCATCCTCACAAACTTACTTCTTCTGTTATTCCTCAGGATTTAGGTTTAGCATCCCGGGCATCCAGCATGTTTATTGCCCCTCTTTTAATTAGAAACAAAAAAGCTGTTGTTCCTTTGCCTGGCGGAGACAAGATTGGCAAACGGCCTCTTGACCGCCATTTTGATGGCTTAAGAGCTTTAGGAGCTAAAATTGAATTTAAGAAAAATACAATTCAAGCTTCATGTAAACAATTAATCGGCACTAAATATAAATTTGTTAAAAATAGTCACACTGGTACTGAAACCTTAATTACAGCCGCAGTTTTAGCCAAAGGTAAAACCACTATTATTAATGCTGCTCAGGAACCGGAAGTAGATGACTTAATTAAAATGCTCAATAATATGGGCGCAAAAATTAAAAGAAAACCTAATAGAATTATTGATATTCAGGGAGTTAAACAGCTTAATCCTGTTACTCATAAAGTCATGCCTGATAGAAATGAAGCTGTTTCTTATGCTATTGCCGCCTTAGTTACTAAAGGCGATATTGTATTAGAAAATGCCAAAAAACAACATTTAACTACTTTTCTTGCCAAAGCTGATCAAGCTGGAGCAGGCATAGAAATAGGGGATTATGGCATTCGCTTTTATTATAAGCAGCCTTTAAAAGCTGTTAATATCACTACTCAGCCTCACCCTGGCTTTATGACAGATTGGCAACCTTTATGGTCAGTATTAGCTACTCAGTCTCAAGGTGTCTCTAAAATTATTGAAACAATAATGTCTTCCAGATTTCAATTTGCTCAGGATTTAATTAACATGGGAGCCAAAATTACTTTTTTTCAGCCTCAACCTAAACATCCTGACAAATTTTACAACTTCAATATTCAGGATGATTCTCCGGATAATTTTCATGGCATGAAAATAACTGGGAGAATTCGTCTTAAAGGAATTAATATTAAAGTTACTGATATCCGAGCTGGAGCTACTTTAGCTTTAGCTGGTTTAGCCGCTAAAAATAAAACTGTTCTTAATCATATTCATCACATTGATCGGGGATATGAAGATTTTGCCGGCAGATTAATGAAATTAGGCGCTGATATTAAAAGAATAGATTGATTATGACAAATAATCATAAAAAAATTGTTGTTATTGGCGGTGGCACCGGCAGTTTCGTGCTTTTATCAGGTTTAAAACAATACCCTGTTGATTTAACTGCCATTACTCCGGTTACTGATGATGGCGGTTCTACTGGCAGACTGCGTGATGAATTTGGTTTTCTTCCTGTTGGAGATATGCGTCAATGTTTGGCAGCTCTGGCTCCTGAAAATGGTCTTTTGCGCCAGCTTCTCACTTATCGTTTTAATAAAGGCTGGGGGCTTAAAGGTCATAATTTAGGCAATCTAATTCTTACTGCTCTTGAAGACATGGTTGGTTCTGAACCTGAAGCCATTATTCACGCCGCTAAAATTTTTCGTCTTAAAGGTAAAATTCTGCCTGTTTCTAAAAAGCTGGTTAAATTAGCAGCCAAATACTCTAGCGGAAAAACTATTATTTCTGAACATAAAATCGAAACTCATAAACTTAAACCAGAGGAGAAAATAATCAAGCTTTATACTATTCCTCCAGCTTCAATTAATCCTCATGCTCGTCAAGCCATCAAGCAGGCAGATTTAATTATTCTTGCTCCGGGCGATCTTTATAACAGCTTAATTGCCAATTTAGTAATCAAAGGAGTTAAAGCAGTTATTAAAAAAACTAAAGCAAAACTAATCTATGTTGTTAATTTAATGACTCTTAATAGCCAAACTCATAACTTTACTGTCAAAGATCATCTTAATGAGATAGAAAAATATTCTGGAAGAAAAATAGACAAAATTATTATTAATAAACAGCCAATTCCTCAATCTGTTATTAGAGCTTATCACCAGCAGCAGGAATATCCTGTTAAAGATGATTTGTACAGCAATAAGAAAGTTATCCGTAAAAACCTTTTAGCTCAATCTACTTATCAAAAACCCCAAAGCGATACTTTGAAAAGAAGCCTGCTGCGCCATGATTCAAACAAACTAGCTGAGGTTATTATCAGTTTAATTTAGCATGTTTAAATTTAAATCCAGACCTTTATCTCGTTTTACTTGTCATAATCTTCAGCAATATTCATATAAAAAACCCAGGCAAAGCCAGCTTAAATACAGCTTGCCTTTAGTCAAAAACAAAACTACTACCAAAATTCCTCAGTATCTTCTTAAAAATATTTCCGGACAATTACATCAACTAAGCTCTTTTACTGTAGAAACCGGTTCACCTGCCCATATTGGTCCTCATTCAGCTGCTATTGATTTTATTATTCCTGCCAATACCAATATTTTGGCTGCTGCAGATGGTCAAGTTATTGAAGTTATTGATAAATACTCAATTCCTAAAATCTTTCGCTGTATTGGCAATTATCGCTTCACTAAATTATTCCGTCCTTTTTTAAACTACATTGCTATTCAGCATAAAAAAAATAAAACAACAGAATTCACTTTTTATGCTCATCTTAAGCAAAACAGCGCCAAAGTCAACATCAATCAAAAAGTTAAAGCTGGCCAAATTATTGCTCAAACCGGCTGGTCTGGCTGGCTGGATCGGCCTCATCTTCACTTTATTGTTTACACTCAAAAACCAATTCAGTTTCCTCAGGAAACTCATGAAAGTTTACAGCCTTTATGGCAAAACCCATCCTAATCTCTATTTCTCCTAATACTGACCCATCAGATGTTAAGCTGGCTATAAAACTGTTATTCCGGCCTCGGCTCTGGCAGCAAGGCAAAGCCGTCAATCAACTGAAAAACAAATTAAAAAAATATTTTCATACGAATAATTGTTTTTTATTAAACTCTGCCCGCACTGGTCTGTATTTAGCTTTAAAAAGTCTTAAGCTTAAACCAACTGATGAAATTCTTTGTCAGGCATTTACTTGTGTTGTTGTTCCTAATTCAATTATCTGGGCCAAAGCCAAGCCTGTATTTGTTGATACCATTAAAAATGACTTTAATGTAGATATCAATGATTTAGCTAAAAAAATTACTAATAAATCCAAAGCTATCATTATTCAACATACTTTTGGTAATCCTGACAATATTTCAGCTATTAAAAAACTTTGTCAGCAGCATGATTTAGTCTTAATTGAAGACTGCGCTCACTCTTTAGGAGCTGAGTATAACAGCAAAAAAATCGGCACTTTTGGTGATTTAACTGTTTTATCTTTTGGTCGTGACAAAGTCATTTCTTCAGTTTTTGGTGGTGTCTTAATAGTCAATAATAAAAAATTTATTAAATCAATCAAACAATTAACAGTTAATCTGAAATACCCCTCACTTTTCTGGATTTTTCAACAATTGCTTCACCCGATTATTTTCTCCTTAATAATTCCCATATATTTTTCTTGGCAAATCAACAAATTTACTCTAGGAAAATTCTTTTTGTTTTTCTTGCAAAAACTCAATCTTATTAGCCAGCCTGTCAGTCAATCAGAAAAAAACAATCAAATGACTTTATTGCCTCAAAAATTGCCCAATGCTTTAGCCAGTTTAGCTGTGCATCAATTCAGTAAACTTAAAAGCCTTAATCAGTCCAGAAGAAAAATTGCCGGTCAATACCAAAAAGATCTTAATCTTTCCTCTATTTCTCAAAACTCAATCTTTTTACGTTTTCCTTTATTAGTCAATCAGCCGGAAAAATTAATTAAACTAGCTAAAAAACAGCACATTTTATTAGGCGACTGGTATCGACCTCTTATTGCTCCTAATATTTGTCCTAATGCTCAAGCAGTCAGTCAAAAGATAATCAATCTGCCCACTCATCCTAAAATGAATTTTAATGATATTAAAAGAATTACTAAATTTATCAAGCAAAATACTAACTACTAATGTCAGCCATTAATATTAAAGCAATAAATGATAAAAATGCTTGGGAACAATTTGTCCTGGCTTCAAAACAAGGCAGCTTTCTTCAATCATGGAATTGGGGAGAATTTAATTACTCTTTAGGTCATAAAATCTTTCGCTTGGGTTTCTATCAGAATAATCAATTAAAAGGTGTTGCTTTACTAATTAAAAAAATCGCTAAAAGAGGAATTTATCTGGAATGCCCTGCCGGCCCCCTTATTCCCTGGCATCAATCTTCATATTTTCCTGCTTTTATTAATCAAATAAAAACTTTGGCTAAAAAAGAAAAAGCCGTTTTTATTCGTATCCGCCCCAATATCTTATCAACTCCCCAAAACTTCAATCTCTTTAAACAACCAGGCTTTATCAAAGCTCCTATGCATCTTCATGCTCAAACTACTTGGGTATTAGACATTACTCCTTCAGAAGAAGACTTATTAAAAAATATGCGTAAAAGCACTCGCTATTCTATTAAAAAAGCTCAAAAACTTGGAGTTAAAATTATTCAATCTTTAAACATAAAAGATGTGGATTTGTTATATCAACTTCAGTTAGAAACAATTAAACGCCATAAATTTGTTCCTTTTTCTCAAGAATATTTTACTAAACAATTCCAGGCTTTTCCAGCTGATAATCAAATTCAATTATTTAAAGCAATATATAAACACAGGATTTTAGCCATATCTTTTATTATCTTCTACGGTCAAGAAGCAGTTTATCATTATTCAGGTTCTAGCAATCAAATGCGCCATATCCCTGCTTCATATCTGCTTCAATGGCAGGCTATTAAAACAGCCAAGAAGCGAAAAATTAACCAATACAATTTCTGGGGAATTAGCAAAACTAATAATCCGCGTCATCGCTTTGGCGGCGTTACTCTATTTAAAACAGGCTTTGGTGGTAAACAAATTGATTATTTGCCGGCCCATGACTTACCCTTAAAATTAACTTACTGGCCTACTACTTATCTCTTTGAGTCTTTAAGAAGATATTTTCGTCGTCTATAATATTCTTATGGCTTTATTGTTGGGATTACTGATTTTTTCTTTTACTATCACTTCTGTTAGCCTGGTTCCTTTTATTAATTTACTTTATAAATTGCGCTTTCTTCGTCAATCACAAAAAACCAAAGACGCTTTTAATAAACCCACTCCTATTTTCGACAAATTTCATGCTCATAAAAAAGGCACTCCTGTTGGTGGAGGATTTCTAGTTATCAGCGTAGTCACTCTTTTATTTTTTCTGCTTTTTCCTTTAGCTAAATATGTTGGTGTTTTTGTCACCAATGTTTTACCCATTAAAGAAGAAATTCATGTTATTTTCCTTACCTTTATTTCTTTTGCTATCTTAGGTCTTTATGACGACATTATGAAATTCTTTAAATTTAAACAAACAGGTTTTTTTGGCTTAAGATTAAGGCATAAATTTATTATCCAGTGGTTTTTAGCCTCCATGATAGCCGCCTTATTATATTTTAATCTTAAAATCAGCATTTTATATATTCCCTTTTTAGGTGTTTTTAATCTAGGCTGGTTCTATATTCCTTTTGCCGCTTTTGTCATTGTTTCTTTTGCCAATGCTGTTAATATTACTGACGGGCTTGATGGTTTAGCTTCCGGCATTCTGATGGTTGCTTTATTTGCTTTCTGGTTTTTATCTGCTTCTATTTTAGATACGCCTTTGTCTTTCTTCTTAGCTCTCTGGCTGGGCAGCATTATTGCCTTTCTTTATTTTAATGTTTATCCTGCCAGAATTTGGCTTGGTGATGTTGGCGCTCTTTCCTTTGGAGCCACTTTTGCAGTAGTTGGTCTTTTGCTGGGTAAAACCATGGCTCTGTTAGTTATCGGCGCTCTTTTTATTGTTGAAGTTCTTTCCAGCATGCTTCAATTATTATCAAAAAAATTCCGTAAAAAGAAAATATTTTCAGTTTCTCCTTTTCATCTTTGGCTGCAAACAAAAGGCTGGGAAGAGCCTAAAATTGTTACCCGGGCTTATTTAGCCAGTATTATGCTGGCAGTTTTTGGCGTCTGGCTGGCATTAATTTAACCATGAACTTTAACCCTGTTGGCATTTTTGATTCAGGCATTGGCGGTTTATCTATTGCTCAAGCTGTCTGGAAGATATTACCCAATGAATCAACTATTTATTTAGCTGATCATCAGTATTTTCCTTATGGTCAAAAAACAAATACACAGATAAATGACAGATTGATTAAAGCAGTTAAGTTCTTTAAAAAACATCAAGTTAAATTAATTATTATTGCCTGCAATACTGCCACAGTAGTTGCTTTAAAAAAATTAAGACAAAAACTTAACTTTCCTTTTATTGGCACTGTTCCGGCAATTAAACCGGCTGTCACTAAAAATCAACAAGGCAAAATTGTTATTCTTTCAACCAGTAAAACTTCAGCCAGCAATTATTTGAAAAAACTAAAAACAATTTTTGATAAGCAAGATCAGACTGTTATTTTAGCCTGTCCTCAATTAGCTCAGGATATTGAAAATTATGCTTCAAGTTCATGGAAAATAAAACAATCTTTAAAAAAATATTTAACAAAAATTCCCAAAAATTGCAGTGCTGTTGTTTTAGGCTGTACTCACTATATTTTAATTAAAGATATTTTAAGAAAAATGCTTCCTCAAAATATTAAAATTATTGAACCTAGTCAAGCCATTGCTCGTCAAACAAAAAAAATTCTTTTAAGTAAAAATCTTCCAGCATCAAAAAATAACCAGCCAATTTATAAATTTTTTACTACAGCTCATTCCCAAAAAGCCAGTCATTCTGCCTCTTCTTTGCTAAAAACACGTATAATATTTACATCATGCAGTTTGTAAATAAAAACATTGCCGTTTTAGGTTTAGGCCTAGAAACAATTGATCTTATTCATTGGCTCAAGCAAAATTCTCAGAATAGCCCTATTACTGTTTTTGATCAAAAAACCAAAGAAGATCTGCAGCTGGAATTATCTCAAATTAAATCTTTGTTAGATTCTAAGACATTTAAAAACTTTAATTTTTCTTTAGGAAAAAAATATCTGCAGTTAGACTTGACTGATTTTGACATAATTTTCCGCTCTCCTGGGTTTTATCGCCTGCATCCTGCAATAATCAAAGCTGAGAAAAAAAATATTCCTGTTTCCAGTTCCATCAAGTTGTTTTTTCAGCTTTGCCCTTGTCCAATCATTGGTGTTACCGGCACAAAAGGCAAGGGGACTACTACTGCCTTAATTCATAAAATCCTTCAAAGTTCTAATAAATCTTCTTATCTTGCCGGTAATATTGGCAAATCACCCTTGCAATTATTATCAAAATTAACTAAAAAAGATATTGTTTGCTTGGAATTATCCAGTTTCCAGCTTCAGGATATACAGCAAAGCCCTCATATAGCTGTAGTTTTAAATATTGCCAAAGAACATCTTGATGTTCATAAAAATACCAGTGAATATCGTCAGGCTAAAACAAATATTCTTAATTTTCAAACAAAAAAAGACTATGCTGTTCTTAATGCTGATTATTCTTTTTCTGCTTCATTAAAAAACAAAACCCCAGCTTCAATTTTCTTTTTTTCCCGCCAAAAACCAGTTAAAGGCAGTTATGTTGACAATAATAAAATATACCTTAATTTTAATAAGCCTATTCTTATCGGCTCCACTGATAAACTTCTTCTCCGCGGTCAGCATAATTGGGAAAATATTACTGCAGCTATTACTGCCTCAGCTTTAGCTGGTGCTGATATAACTGCTATTCAACAAGCAACATTTTCTTTTAAAGGCTTAGAGCATCGCTTAGAGTTAGTTAGAATTGTTAATAGAATAAGTTTTTATAATGATTCTTTTTCCACCACTCCGGAAACTACTATTGCTGCCATTAAATCCTTTACTCAGCCAATGATTATTATTCTCGGCGGTTCAGACAAAGGCTCTGATTACACTCAACTAGGCAAAACAATTACTAGCAGTCAAAATATTAAAGCAGTTATTTTAATCGGCGACATGACTGAAAAAATTCATCAGGCTATTAATCAAGCAAATAGTTTTAAAGGCAAAATTATTAAGAATTTAAAAAATATGCAGCAAATAGTTAATCAGGCGTTTGCCTTATCAGCCAAAGGTGATGCAATCATTCTTTCTCCTGCTTGTGCCAGTTTTGACATGTTTAAAAATTACAAAGATAGAGGCAATCAATTCAAACAAGCCTCAGCTTATGCCCAAATTTCTCCCCCAATTTAAAAAGCCGCCTGATTTTTTACTCCTTGCTTCTGTTTTAATAATTACTTTATTTGGCATAGTTATGGTTTACAATGCTTCTATTATTGAAGCATATCAGCTTTTTACAGATAAATACCGCTTTCTTAAACTTCAGTCTCTTTGGGCAGGACTAGGCCTACTAGCTCTTTTTGCTGCCTATTTCACACCTTATCAGTTAATTAAAAAAATCGCTCCAACTTTGCTGGGAATCAATATTCTTCTTTTAATTGCTGTTTTAATTCCCGGAGTAGGCAATCAAGCTTTAGGAGCCAGACGCTGGATTAATATTGCTGGCTTTACTCTTCAACCCACAGAAATGATTAAACTAACTCTGCCTCTTTATCTTTCTTCTTGGTTATCAAAAGAAAAACCTTTTTGGCCTTATTTAGTTATCCTGGCCCTTATTTTAATTTTAATTATGCTTGAACCTGATTTAGGAACAAGCATTGTTATTATTTTTACAGCTGTTGCTGCTTATTATTTTTCCGGAGCTTCAATGTTTAAAATGCTTATTTTAGGCATTCTTGGCAGTTTATCCGGTATTGTGTTAATTTTTTCTTCTTCCTACAGAAAAAACCGTTTATTAACATTTCTTAATCCCGGTAACGATCCTCTTGGCAGCTCTTATCATATACGTCAGGCCTTAATTGCTATTGGCTCAGGCGGGTTATGGGGTTTAGGCTTAGGTCAATCACGGCAAAAATATCAATTTCTTCCCCAGGTAACCACTGATTCTATTTTTGCTGTTATTGCTGAGGAAATCGGTTTTTTTGGCGCCGCCACAGTAATTCTTTTTCTTTTTTTTATTGTTTTCAGAGCTTTCAATATTAGTCGTTATGCTCCTGATAAGTTTACTAAATTGCTTTCTTTCAGCATTGCCTGCTGGTTAGGCATTCAGATTTTTATTAATCTGGGCGCTATGCTGGCTTTAGTTCCTTTAACCGGCGTGCCTTTGCCCTTCATTTCTTATGGTGGTTCTTCTTTAATTGTCAGCTTAACTGCCATTGGTTTTTTATTAAACATTTCCAGATTTAAACTAAAGAGGTAGAATATCTTAAGATAAAATGTTCTTATGTCTAGAAAAACTATTGTTATTACCGGCACTCATTTAACTCCGGCTTTAGCATTGATTGATAAGTTAGCTAAAAACAATTGGGGCATTGTCTATCTTGGTAAAAAGAAAAAAGAACAGCAATTGCTTCCTAAAGGAGTTAGACTGATCTATATTTCCTCCGGTAAACTCCAGCGTTTTAATAAAATTTCTTCTTTAACTACAGGCATCAAATTACCTCTGGGCGTTTTTCAATCGTTTCATCATTTAAAAAAAATTAAACCTTCTCTGGTTCTTAGTTTTGGCGGTTATACTTCTGTCCCTGTCTGCTTATCTGCTAAACTGCTTGGCATTCCTATCATTATCCATGAACAAACTTTAGCAGCAGGCTTAGCTAATAAATTAACTGCCCCTTTAGCTAAAAAAATTGCTCTTTCATGGCCTCAATCACAAAAATATTTTCCTCAAAAGAAAACAGTTTTAACCGGCAATCCTGTTAGGCGTGAATTATTAAAGCCCGGAAAATCAGCTAAATACCAAATACCAAAAACTGAATATCCAATCATCTACATCACCGGCGGCAGTCAGGGTTCTCGAATTATCAACCAAACAGTCTCTTCAATTTTAGAAAAATTATTAGCCAAATATTCAATTATTCATCAGTTTGGTTTGGTTCAATCAACTAAGCATTGGCAGCAGCAGCTTGATTTGCAGAAAAATTTACCTGAAAAATATAAAAAAAGGTATTTACTGCAAAAATGGTTTTCTGCTTCTGAGTTAGCAGCAATCTTTGACAAAGCTGATTTAGTTATTAGTAGAGCTGGCGCCAATACTATCATTGAACTAGCCTTATTTGCCCAGCCTGCTCTATTAATACCTCTGCCTTTTACTCAAAAAAATGAACAAATGGCCAATGCTCAGTTTTTAGCTGAAAAAGGAACTGCTCAAATACTCAATCAAAAAGATTTATCTTCAGAATCTTTATTTCAGGCAATTGAATCAATGATTATCCAAATCAATGATTTTAAAACTAGAGCTGAAAAACTTAAGCCTTTAATTATTAACAAGGGTACAACTAATCTTTATCGTTTAATTATTGGGGTTATCAGTGGTAGTTAAAAGATTCAAACGCCGGCTTTATCTGCCTTTTTTTAAATTAATTTTACAGTTTTTGCCGATTTTTTTACTGATTTTCACCATCTATTATCTCAGCCAATCTCAATTTTTTTCCATAAAACAAATTAATTGTCAATTAGATAATTTTCCTTGTCCTTTAAAGCTTGAACCCATTCTGATTAATTCAAGAAATAAAAATATATTTACTTTTTCTAAAGCCAATATTAAAAATCAATTAACTTCCTTTGATTTTAATTTTGCCGACATTCAAATTAAAAAAAGATTGCCTCAAACCTTAATAATTACTATTAATAGTCGCTTGCCTTTAGCTCAGCTGGCTCCTGTTAAAAATCTGCAATTTACTGCTTTAACCAGCACTGCTTCAGCTACTTTATCCGGAGAAATAGTAAACCAGTTTTATAACCTGGATAATTCCGGCACTGTTTATACTCAATCTGATCAACAAGCTTCTGACTTAGCTCTTGTTCTCATTCCGGAAAATCAACCCATATCTCTCGGCAGATCTGATATTAGTCAGCTTATTGTTGAAATAATAAACTCTTTACAGGAACATTTTGTTTCTTTTGAATCTATTGCTTGGCTCAATCAGGATGTCTTAATTGTTAAAACTATTCCGCCTTCCTATGCTGTTTTTAATATTCATAAATCTTTTTCTTCTCAAGTTGCCTCTTTACAATACATTTTAGCGGGAAGTAAAATAGAGAAAGAATTGCCTACGAAAATAGACTTAAGGTTTGATAAACCGGTCTTAACTTATTAACATGGCTAAAAACAAAATAATTTCTGCCATTGATATTGGTACTACCAAAATTTCAACCATCATTGCCTCAATTGATGAAGAATCTGAAAGAATCAATGTCATTGGTGTAGCCAATACTCCATCTAAAGGTTTGCGTAAAAGTCAGATTGTTGACATAGAAGAAACTATTGAGTCTATTACTCAGAGTGTTGAAGCCGCCGAAAGAATGGCCGGCTATTCTATATCTTCAAGTTTAGTTTCTGTTTCCGGCTCCCATATAGAATCTATTAATTCCAAAGGCATGGTAGCAGTTGCCAATCCTGAAGGAGAAATTAATGAGGAAGATGTTAATAGAGTGATTGAATCAGCCCGAGCTGTTTCCTTACCCACTTCTAGAGAGATTCTTCATGTAATTCCCCGTGATTTTAAAGTTGATTCTCAGGAGGGCGTTAAAGATCCGGTTGGCATGGGCGGCATTAGATTAGAGGCCGAGGCCCACATCATAACAGGCTATAGCACTGCTATGCGCAATATTACTAAATGTGTTTCTGAAATTGGTGTTGACGTCAGCAGTCTGGTATTTACTGGCTTAGCCAGTGCAGAGACTGTTTTAACTGCCACTGAAAAAGAATTAGGAGTGGTTTTAATAGATATTGGCGGCGGCAGCACTTCTATTTCTGTTTTTGCTGAAGGCGCTCTTTCTTTTTCTTCAGTTCTGCCGGTTGGTGCTAAAAATATCACTAATGATTTAGCTATTGGCTTGCGTGTTAGTTTAGAAACTGCTGAGAAAATAAAATTAGAATTATCTAAACATAAAAAAGACGAGACAATCAGTAAAAACAAAGAAGATGATCAGATTAATACTAAACATTTAAATTTAAAAGAAGAAGTCGGCAAGCTTTCTCGCAAAACATTAGTAGAAGGCATTATCAGGCCTCGCTTAAATGAGATTTTTGATATGGTTGGTCAGGAGTTAAAAAAATCAGGTTTTGCCGCCGCCACTCCGGCTGGCGTAGTTATTAGTGGAGGTGGAGCTGAAACAGTTGGTTTAATTACTTCCTGTAAACGTTGTTTATCTATGCCTGCCAGGGTTGGCTATCCTAAAGGATTGTCAGGTTTAGTTGATGAAATTAAATCACCGGCTTTTGCTGTTGGCTGGGGTTTGATTCTTTATGGTGTTAAAAATGCTAAAGGTATTAAATCAGATTCTTCTTTAAAGGTTGTTGGTAAACTTATCAGTAAAATAAAAGTTAAAGGTACCTTAGAAAAAGGCGTTCAATTAATTAAATCATTTTTACCTTGAGCCTGTCGCAAGGCTTGCCCTAAATATAAAAATAAGCTATTGTAGTTGTATAAATAAAATTCTCCTGCCCTCGGACTTTAATTTAACTTTGAATAAATAAAGTAACATATATGGCCTTAGTAAAACCAGATTTAAATACTTTTGCAAAAATCAAGGTTCTTGGTATTGGCGGTGGCGGCAATAATGCTTTAAATACCATGATTAATTCGGAAAAAATAAAAGGAGTGGAGTTTGTTGCAGTTAACACCGACGCCCAAACTCTTTTAGCTTGTCAAAGTGAAACTAAACTGCAGATTGGAGATAAACTTACTCGGGGATTAGGTTCAGGCGCTGATCCAAGTATCGGCGAAGAAGCAGCTAAAGAATCAAAAGAAAAAATTCAGGAGCTTCTTTTTGACTCTGACATGGTTTTTATAACCTGCGGTATGGGTGGAGGAACCGGCACTGGCGCCAGTCCTGTTATTGCTGAAATTGCCAAAGAAACAGGAGCTTTAACTGTAGCAGTAGTCACCAAACCGTTTCTTTTTGAAGGCACCCGCAGAATGGTCACCGCTCAGGAAGGCATAGAAGTACTTAAAGAAAAAGTTGACACTTTAATTGTTGTTCCTAATCAAAAACTAATGGATGTTGTTGATAAAAATATTACTCTTATTGATGCTTTTAAAATGGTTGATGGTGTTTTATTGCAGGGCGTTCAGGGAATTTCCGATCTTATTACCACAGCTGGTCTGGTTAATGTTGATTTTGCTGATGTTAAAAGTGTTATGCAAGATGCTGGTACTGCTTTAATGGGTATTGGTAGCGGAATTGGTGAAAACAGAGCTCAGAGTGCTGCCCGTTCAGCTGTCTCTTCTTCACTTCTGGAAACTTCAATTAAAGGAGCTAAAGGTCTTCTTTTCAATATCATCGGCGGCACTGATTTAACCATGAATGAAGTTTATCAGGCTTCAGATATAATTTCCAAATCAGCCGATGCTGACGCCAATATTATTTTTGGAGCTACTATTGATGAATCCTTAGTTGACCAGATTAAAATTTCAGTTATTGCTACTGGTTTTGACGAAACCAGACAACGCCTTCAGGACCTTTCTGATAGAAGCACTTCTACTGCTCAGCCATTTGCTGATGACGCTGACGATGATGATCAGGCTGATGAAGACAAAGATGACCCTGATGGCCAGAAAAAAGAACTTTCAGAAGCCAATGGAGAAGAACAAGACGAATTCGACATTCCTGCTTTCCTGCGCCAAGGAAGATAAGCCCCATGACTTGACAAATTAAAATTCTGTAGTAGTATTGACCCCATCATATATAAAGCCCAAAAAAAGGGCTTTTTTTCATTCTCTTGAGAAAAAGATTAAAGAAAAACACTAAATTTTTCTCTAAAAGCCCTTTAAAGGGCTTTTTTGTTTTTTTAAATACATATATGATATATATACAACCTTTATCAGAGTATAAATTCAATTTACAATCTAAAAAATTGGAAGGATTAGCTCGACTGGTTAAACTAAATATTCCTACAGTTTCCAATCTTTTTGTTGTTTTACCTCAGTTATATCAAGAATTTCAAAAAACTAATAAACTGGCCTCTAGCGCTGTTAATGAGCTTAAAACTGTTTTTAGCTCTATTAAAAAGCAAGGGGGCACTATCACTTTAAGAAATTCCATTTTTGAAAAATCTAACCCAGGTATAGCCTTTAGCGTTGTTAATACTTTAAACATTAAATCTTTTGTTGAATTTAAGAAAAGATTTATTCTCGGCTACAAAAAAGCTGCTCGGATGGCTATTGATCCTATCAAGGTAGAATTTTGCTATTTAATCCAATCATTTTATTCTTCTGAAAAATGCGGCTCTTTATTGTCTGATAACGGCCAGAATCAAATTTTTCTCCAGGCTATATTCGGTCAACACACCAAGCTTTTACTCAGAGGAGATATAGAATCTGATACTTATAAAATCAATAAAAGGACTTATAAAATTGCCTCTAGAGAAGTTTCTGTCAAAAAACACAGAATTAAAAAGCTCGGTACTGGAATCAAAAAAATTAGAGTAAAAAAACTAAACCAGCACCAGCCAGTTTTAATTGATGAACAGATTATTAGAATCGCCAAACAGTCTCAAATTGCCGAAAGAGCCTTTGGTCCTCAAGAAATGGAATGGGCCATCCTTGATTCTGGTCAAATAATCTTTCAGGAAACAAGAGATTTTAAACAAAGCAAAAGCCTCAAGTTTTTAGAAAAAGCAGAGATAATCTTTTCCTCTCAAGCAGAAGGGGAAATCTTGAATCTTAAAAAAATACCAGTTAAAACATCACTTTCAAACAGAATAATCATCACCAGTAACTTAAACATAGCTTTTATTAATAAGCTGGCTTTTTTACATCGTCCTAAAGCCATTATTCTCACCCGAGGTTCTTTAACTTCCCATGCTGCCACTATTTTAAGAGAAGCTAAAATGACCACTGTTTTAGCCAAAAATATTGCTTTTAAAGACAATGAAAAAATCAGCATTCAAAAAAACGGCGGCATTAAAAAAATCTTATGAAAAATCTAATCAAATTTAACCAGATAAATGGGGAAAATAGAAATTTGGTAGGGAGTAAAGCCTTTAAGCTGGCCAAGTTAGCTCAGGAAAATATTCAAATTGCTGATTTCTACGTCATTCCCACCCATATTTTCCAAAAAATCATTACCAGGAAAAAAATTCAAAAATTAATCAATGATTTGATCTTACACCAGCTTGGGAATTCGGGTAAAAACAATTGCCAGTTAACAGAATTCTTAAACAAAATTAATACAGAAATAGATAAATTTGACTTTTCTCAAGCTTTAAGTAAAGAAATATTGCAAGGCTTCAAATCTTTAAAAACTAAAAAAGTAGCTGTTCGTTCTTCTGCCAGCTGTGAAGATCAAGTTAATTCTTCATTTGCTGGCCAATTTACTAGTTATCTATCTATTCCTCAAGATCAAGTTCTATCTGCTGTCAAAAAATGTTTTCAATCTGTCTTTAATCAACAGGTTTTAATGTATTGCTTTTATCATAAGGTTGATTTTTCTTTAATTAAAATGGCTGTTATTATTCAAAAAATGATCAAGGCTGAAAAAGGCGGGGTAATTTTTACTAAAGATGTATTTCAAAATGGGAATAGAGTTATCATTGAATCAGCTAGGGGATTAGGTGAAAAAGTAGTATCTGGTTTAACTAATTCAGAAAAAATTGTTTTCTCTAAAAAAACAGGAAAAATGATTGAAGGAGTAATTGGTTTTAATAAAGCAGTTTTATCTATTCAAGAAGCAAAAAAGTTATTTAACCTTGCTTTAAAAATAGAAAAAATATTTGGTCAGCCTCAAGACATTGAATGGGCCATAGAAAAAGATCAAATCTATATTTTACAAACAAGACCAATAACAAGTTGAACTAAAACATCTGTTTTGGTCCAAGTAACAAAATCTTGAGAAATCAAGAGGAAACCAAGTATCAGAAGAGGTGTTTTCTACTTTTTAAATATGATTCATAATAGAGAAAATTCAATACAAATACAAAGTGTTTCAGAAATAGCGAAGAGGGTGATAAGTGAATATAGATTTGATCCTTTAGTAGAATATGCAGAATTTGCTGCTAGCTTAGAAGAAGGACAACCTGTTTCTGATGTTTTTGAAAATTTGCAGATGGATATAAGAGGAGATATTGAAAAAAATGGCGGTTCTGATTGTTTTGGTTTAGCGCTTAAACTGGCTGAGGAAATGAGAACATATGGATATAGCCCTGTGATTATTCCTTTTGATACAAAGGGACTTGCTGAAGAGGCGAGTGAAATATTGGAGGATGTTGGACATATAGCAGTAGGAATTTGGGATGAATATCAATATCATGGAATCAATATATTTGATTTAGGATTTGCTTTAGGAGAAGGGGTAAGACTGACTGCAGAAAATTCCAGGGTTGAATATGTTTCTGCTGATGGAAGGAAGTTTATATATACAGTTGATTGGGAAACGGGAGAAGGGTTATTTGAAATAAAGTCTGATTATTATTTAAAAAAATCTTTTGGATTTAGTATAAACCCATTAGAAAAAGAGGATTTAGAAGGATTTTTAGAAAAATTGCAAAAAAACTATTGGCTTAGAATAAGACCGATGGTGAGTTGTGATAGATTTGATGATGGAGGAGAAAGAAATGCAGGTATAAAAACTAATATTATTAATGAAACAATTACTGTTTATTTAGGAGAGAAAAAAACTTTATTATCTTTTCAAAATTGGATTGATGGAAAAATTCAAGTTGATATAAATAGGCTAGCAAGAGATTTAAATTTAAGTGAAGAAGAATTAAGAGAAAGGGTAAATGTAGTGGTGTGTAAAGCAGGACAATTAAGACAATTATTAGCCCCAAGTTTACAGCAAAAATATTTGGAAAGAAATAATTTTGCACTTAGAAATGGAAAAGAAAGAAATTGGAAAAAATTAAAAGAAGAAGGATATGATAATGGAGGAGTATTGGCGCTTATAACCGATGGTAATGGAAGAATTGCTTTATATCGAATTTCAGAAAGGAATGCTAAGCCCTTTATTCAAAGATTTGCAGGCCAATTAAACACTTTAGTGGAAACAGTAAATAAAGATGGTCAGGGGAATCCAATAGAAAATTTTGATAATAATTTGAGCAGGGGTATTCAAGAAGAATTAGGAGATTCAATGGAGAATTTAGGACTATTTTTACAAAATGGTTCTTATCGAGAAATGAATTATGGTTCTAGTAATAATGGAGAAAAAACATTAGCTAGATGTTGTATATTACAAGTAGAAAATCCTGAAATTATAAATAATTTTAAATTTGCCGATGATAATGAAGGCAAAGAATGGAAATGGTATTTTTTGGAAGATATATTAGGATTGGATATAGAATCTAATTTGCGCTCAGCTTTAAAGTTGTGTATAGCTGAAGGCATTTTATGAAACAGAAAAAATATTTTATTGATGGTTGTTTTGGAAATAAGAAGATTTTTATAGACTTAAGAGTAAATAAAAAAAGTGATTGGTTGGTGATTTTTCTTCATGGGGCTTATGGCAGTGTATATAAGGACAAAGAAACAAAGTATCAGTTTTTAGCGAAAAAGTTGGTAAAAGATTGCTCTATTGGTTTTTATCAAACTTCTAGATTTTTTGAATGGAAAGAAAAGCCTGAATTAAGTTTTGAAGCATTTAAAAGACAAGGTTTTAAAGGGAAAACTTTTAAGCAAGAATTAAAAGATGTAAAAAAATCTTTTTGGGAAATTGTTTCTCAGGTAAAAAAAGAAATAGGCAATAAAAAAATTAAAATTTGTTTAGTTGGTTTTTCTATGGGTGGAATTATGAGCATTTTATTAACTGAAAAGGTTAAAGATATAAATAAAATTATGACTTTAGGAACAGGAATGAGTTTTAGGATTTCTAAAAATCGGAAAAAAGAATGGAGCTTGGTCAGAACCATGTTAAATAGATTAGAATTAAAAAGAAAACTTGGTAATTATTTTGGTAATTTAACTGTAATATTAGGAGAAAAAGATAAATTAGTTGATATCAAAGAAGGAAAAAGTTTTTTTGCATCAGCTAAAAAAGCACAAATAAGAAACTTAATCATTGTAAAAGGAGCAGATCATCGATTTAATATGATTAACAACAAAGAAGCGAAAGAAGAATTAAATAATTATATATTAGATATGATTAGATTTAATTGCAAAAACAACATCAAGCCTTAAACCATGATATATTTAACTATTAACTAATAATTATGAACTTTTTTTTTATAAGCTGGCAGCAACTTCATCAGGATTGTTTTAAGTTATCTCAAAGAATTTTAAAAAAGAACTTACATTTTGACCGCATTGTTTGCATTTCAAGAGGGGGTTTGGTTGTTACCCGGATCTTTTCCGATTTTTTAGATTTGCCGATTTCTAATTTCACTATTGTTTCTTATACTAGCGTTGGCATAACAGGGATACCTAAAATTACAGATGAACTATCAATTAATATTAAAAATGAAAGGATTTTATTAATTGATGAAATAGTTGATCATGGCACCACTCTTAAAAAGGCTATAACTTATCTTAAAAAACACTCTCCTAAGCAAATTACTATTTTAGCTCCATACATTAAATCATGGAGCCAGCCTAAACCTAGTTTCTGGCAGGTTAAAAGCGATAAATGGGTTATCTTTCCTTATGAAGTTAAAGAAACAGTTGATGATCTGACTAAAATATTTAAAAAACAAGGCAAAACTAAAACAGAAATAAACAAAATAATTCTAAATTTAGGTTTTGACAAAAAACAGATTTCTGCATTCAGCGTCTAGCCCTTTATTCAGGGTTAAGCCGTTATAATCGCCATCAGGCGATTTTTTTGTTATCATAACAGCATGACTTTAAAAATTAAAAACTTTCAGGAAAAAAAGAATTTGCCTAAACTTGAACATCAGGTTTTAAAGTTTTGGGATAAAACTAAAGCTTTTGAAAAATCCATTCAGTCAAGAGACCCTCAAAAATCTTATGTTTTTTACGATGGCCCTCCTTTTGCCACAGGCTTGCCTCACTATGGCCATATTTTGTCATCAACCACAAAAGATGTAATTCCCCGTTATTGGACCATGAAAGGTTATCGAGTTGAACGTATTTGGGGCTGGGATTGCCATGGTTTGCCTATTGAAAACATCATTGAAAAAGAATTAGGTCTTAAAGGAGGCAAAAAAGCCATTGAAAAAATGGGTATTGATAAGTTTAATGCAGCCTGCAAATCTGCCATTTTGCGCTTTGATAAACAATGGGAAAAAACCATCAGAAGAATGGGTAGATGGGTAGATTTTAAAAATTCTTATAAAACCATGGATTCTGATTACATGGAATCTGTCTGGTGGGCTTTTAAAACTCTTTATCGAAAAGATTTAGTTTATCAGGGTAAAAGAGTTATTCTTTACTGTCCTCGTTGTGGTACTCCCTTATCTAACTTTGAGATTGCCATGGATAATAGCTATAAAGAAATTAACGATACTTCAACCATATATAAATATCCTCTTAAAAATGAAAAAGACACTTTTCTTTTAGCTTGGTCAACTACTCCTTGGAATAAATTAGTCACAACAGCTTTAGCAGTTAATCCTAATTTTACTTATCTTAAAATTAAGCAAGGCAAAGAATCATATATTTTAGCCAAAAACACTTTAAAAATTCTTGATGATAAACCATATAAAGTAATTAAAAAATATAAAGGTAAAGATTTGCAGGGTTTACAGTTTATAGAGCATTTTCAGTTTTATAAACCTAAAAAAACAGAAAAACATGGAATAGTTATAGCTGATGATTTTGTTACAGATGATGAAGGAACAGGAGTAGTTACCTTAGCTATTTACGGAGAAGATGATTATCGGGTAATGACCAAACACAACATTCAATTAATAGAACATGTTGATGACCAGGGCAAGCTTAAGCCGGAAGTTAAACCTTGGCAGGGCCTGTTTATCTTAAAAGCCGATCCATTAATCAATCAAGATCTTGAAAAAAGAAACCTTATCTATAGAAATGATCCTTATAATCATCGGGTACCTGTCTGTTATCGCTGTGATACTCGTCTATACTATGCTCCTATTCCAGCCTGGTTTATCAATATTCAAAAATTAAAACCAAATTTAACTAAAGCCAATCAAAATATTAATTGGTATCCGGAATATTTAAAACATGGTCGTTTTGGTGAAGGTATTAAAAGTGCTCCTGATTGGAATATATCAAGATCTCGTTATTGGGGTACTCCTATGCCTATTTGGATTGGTGAGAAAACCAATAAAATACGAGTCATTGGTTCAAAAGAAGAATTAATTAAATGGGCAGTTGATAAAAACAAGGTTAAAGATCTAAAAGACATCCATCGTCAATTTATTGATGATATTGAAGTATGGATTGATGATCAAAAAACCGAAAAAGGTAAAAGAATAGAGGAAGTTTTTGACTGCTGGGTTGAATCTGGCAGTATGTCTTTTGCTGCCCTTCACTATCCTTTTCAAAACAAGAAAAAATTTGAAGATAATTATCCAGCCCAATTCATCTCTGAATATATTGCTCAAACCCGAGCCTGGTTTTATACCCTTCATGTTATGTCAGTCGCTCTTTTTAATAAACAAGCTTTTGAAAATGTTTTAACTACCGGCACTATCATGGCTGAAGATGGTTCTAAAATGAGCAAATCAAAGAAAAATTTTCCTGATCCCCATCTTTTAATTGAAAAATACGGAGTTGATGCTTTAAGATTTTATCTCATGTCTTCTTCTGTTATGAAAGCTGATAATCCTAATTTTTCTGAAACTAGTGTTAAAGAGATCTATCAAAAATTAATTAATATTCTCTGGAATACTTTTAGTTTTTACAAACTATATATCAACAACAATACAACTAACCCAACACCAAGTCAGGATAATGTTATGGATAAATGGTTAGTTAGTTTAACTAATAATCTAATTAAAAAAGTTACTCAATATTTAGATAACTACAATACTGTTGATGCCTGTAAACAAATACAAACTTATGTTAATGATCTGTCAACTTGGTATTTGCGCCGTAGTCGTGAAAGATTAAAAACCGACAAAAAAGCTCAAAATACTTTTGCTTGGGCTTTAATTCAGTTAGCCAAAGTTATGGCCCCTGTCACTCCTTTTATATCCGAAACCATTTATCAAAATCTTGGCTTTAATCAGTCAGTTCATTTAACTGATTGGCCTCAGGTTGATAAAACAGTCCTACATCCTTTTTTAGAAACAAATATGAGATTAGCCAGAGAAGTAGTTGAAAAAATTCATTCTCAAAGAAAAGAATTAAAAATTAAAGTTCGTCAGCCATTAGCTTCAGTTACAGTTTTTTCTAAATCTTTTGGCAAACCCAACCTTCATCAGGTTATTTTACATGAAACTAATATTAAACAATTAAAATTTGCCGCTAAGTCTAAAGACAAACAATTAACAGTTAAACTGGATACAAAATTGACTTTGGATTTAAAGCAGGAAGGTCAAGCTAGAGAACTAGTTCGTCAGATTCAAAAAGCTAGAAAGCAAGCAGGTACTGATTTAGATCAGAAAATAGATCTGCAGTTGCCTGATTGGCCGGAAAAATTTACCAGCTATATTAAACAAAAAACTTTAGCTAAAACTATTACTAAGGGAGATAAACTAACAATTAAATGAATCGCCGCTTTTTTATTGATTGGCATTTGCTAATTCCTGTTTTTATTCTTATTGGCTTCAGTCTGACTATATTAACCTCGATTTCTCCTCAGCTGGCTGTTTCTCAATTAATTTTCTTCACAATAGGTTTAATTCTTTTTTTCCTTGTTTCTAATTTGCATTATAAAATCCACTCTTATCTATATATTCCCTACATGTTTATTACTATTGTTTTTTTGTTTCTCCCCATAATTTTTGGTGTTGTTACCAGAGGTTCAATTAGATGGATTCAAATCGGCGCTTTAACTCTTCAATCTTCAGAAATAATTAAGCCTTTGCTCATTATTATCTTTTCTGCTTTTCTGGCACAGAAAAACAAATTTTCATCACTTAAAAAATTAGCCATTTATCTGGCCATTTTTTCTATTCCTGCTTTTTTGATTTTTAAACAGCCTGATCTGGGTAGTACTTTAGTAGTAGCCGCTATCTGGACAGCTATTCTTTTTGTTTCTGATATTCCTTTATTCTATTTATTCTCCCTTTTTATTATTACAGCTATGTCTTCCCCAATAATCTGGAAATTTCTGGCTGATTATCAAAAACAAAGACTAATAGTTTTCCTTAATCCATATACTGATCCTAAAGGAGCTGGTTATCATATGCTTCAATCAATTATTGCTGTTGGCTCAGGCGGAATATTCGGCAGGGGATTAGGCAGCGGTATTCAATCTCAGCTGAGGTTTTTACCAGAAAATCATACAGATTTTATCTTTGCCTCTTTAACAGAAGAACTAGGATTAATTACTGCTTTTTTCATTTTAGCTGTTTTCTTTTTTTTACTTAAACGCTTGCTGGATATATCCCGAACTGCTCCAAATAAATTCAGTCAATTATTAACTATAGGTGTTTTTGCTATGATTTTTTTCCAGACTATTGTTAATATTGGTATGAATCTGGGCATTTTGCCAATTACTGGCATTACTTTGCCTTTAGTTTCTTATGGAGGTAGCTCTATATTAGCTACCATGATAAGCTTAGGCTTAGTCAGCAATTTCAGTTCCCAGCCAGTTCATAAAAAAATACTGGAGATAAAATAATATATGGTTTTATCTATTAAGGAGAGAGAATTTCCAGTTATTCAAAAAACAAAGAGTGAAAAATTACCTGAAAAAACAACAGCAGTAACAGCAGTAAAAAAAGTTATTCCCCCTGACGAAGACTCTCAAAAAGGTGGCAATCAATTATTTAAAGATTTATCTAAAGAGGAAGAGAAGAAGAAAGAAACTCAAGAAGCTGGAGCTTCTATAAGTTCAGACACTGGCGCTCAGCCTGATCGTACAGCAGCAGCATATTCAGATCAAAAATAGCCCTCTCTTGATATGTTTTCCTTATCTGCGATATAATACCTCTTATGAAATATGCTGTAATTAAAACCGGTGGCAAACAATACAAAGTTCAAGCAGGTGATACCTGTGAATTTGAAAAGCTTCCCGGTAAATCCAAAGATAAAATTAAGTTTGATCAGGTTTTACTAGTAGTTGATGGAGATAAAACCACTATTGGTCAGCCCTTAGTTAAAAATGCTCTTGTTACTGCTGTAATTGTTGACCAAATTAAAGGTGAAAAAATTAGAGTTGCTAAATTTAAAGCTAAATCCCGTTATCGTTTAGTCAAAGGTCATCGTCAGCAGTTAACTAAGGTTAAAATAGATAAAATCAGCTTAGGAACTAAAAAGACCTAGATTGACAGAGTTTGTCCGTGAAAAGACATATTGACTCTTGTGAAAAGATATATAAAATATAGAATATGGCAAAGAAAAAAGCTTCAGGTTCAACCACCCAGCAAACTACCAGACCAGGCAAAAGACTGGGTATAAAGATTTTTGGCGGACAAAAAGCTAAAACCGGCATGATTTTAGCCCGTCAAAAAGGCACCAAATTCCACCCTGGTGAAGGTGTTGGTCTTGGCCGGGATTTTACTCTTTTTGCTCTTCAGCCTGGTATTGTTAAATTTCATAAAAAATACAATCGTCAATATATTTCTGTCTTGCCCGGAAAGTAAAAATTATGCCAGATGAAAACATTGTTTCTTTAGATATTGATAGTCTTCAGGCAAATCCTTTACAGCCTCGGGGCATGATTACTCCCGACTCTTTAATGGATTTAGTAGATTCTATTCGCGAACATGGCATTCTTGAACCTTTAATTGTTGCTCACACTCCTGCCGGCTATCAGATTATTGCCGGAGAGCGTCGCTGGCGGGCTGCTAAATTAGCTGGCATTACCAAAGTACAAGCCATTGTTAAAGAGACTTCTCCTCAAGGAATGCTGGAAATGGCTATAGTAGAGAATGTTCAAAGAACTGACCTTAATCCTATTGACAGAGCTAAAGCATTTGAAAGATTAACTGAAGAATTTGATCTTTCCAATACTGAAATTGCCCAGCGTGTTTCTAAAAGTCCGGCTTATGTTTCCAATACTTTACGTTTATTAAAACTTCCTGATGCTTTAAAAGACGGTCTTATTACCAATCTTATCAGTGAAGGTCATGCCCGGGCCTTAGCTTCAATCGAAGATAAAAAAACCATGATTGAAGCCTACAAGATTATTTTAAAAGAATCAGGTTCTGTTAGAAGAGCTGAAGATCTTGCCCGCAGAATGAAAGATAAAACAGGGCAAAAAATAACTGCTTCTAGTTCTCGGCCTGCGCATCTTGTTAGTGAAGAAATTGATAAAATTAAAAAGAACATAGTTTCTAGTTTAGGCAAAACTGCTAAAGTTAAATTAGTCCGCACTCAAAGAGAAACAAGACTCAATCTTACTTTAAAAGGTTCGCCTGACAAAACAGAAGAATTATTTCAAAAAATTGTTAAATCCCTTGAGAAGTTGTCAGCTTAGGGTATTTCTCTATCACTCCTATTTTATTTAAAGGCCAATATCTGATCCAGGCTTTACCCACAATATTTTCTATTGGCACAAAACCCCATTCACGAGAATCACTGGAATGATCCCGATTATCTCCAATAACAAAATATGAATCATTCGGTACAATAATTTCTTCCCCTTCAGGAAGATATCTGCCGGTTCTTGTATATATAGTATTGTCTAAATATCCGCTTTCATCAAATAACTGGTTGTTAATATATACTTTTCCTCTTTTAATCATTATGCTATCTCCGGGTACTCCCACAATTCGTTTAATATAGTCATAGTCTGCATTTTTTGGAGCTTCAAATATTACTACATCTCCAACTTCAGGGTCATTAAATTCATAACCAATTTTATTAGTCAACACATATTCTCCATTGTAAAAATTATCAAGCATTGAATCACCCTTTACTTGATGCGGCTGCATTAGGAATTTATAAACAATTACAAAAATAACCAAGGCAATTACAATTGTCTCTATAAAATCCAGAAAAAACCGTCCAATACTTTTCAAAAAATTGTTCCCTTCCTCATAGTAAGACATGCTAATATGCTATTCCTTTTGTTATAATTATGCAACCAGAAAACAGGGTGGTTAGCTCAGTTGGCTAGAGCGCACGATTCACATTCGTGAGGTCGCAGGTTCAAGTCCCGCACCGCCCACAAAATGTACCTTCAGGGTCGAACCCTGAAGGTGGCTTTTCCTCATTTATTTTACCCCCAACATCTGATAAATTATAACAATGTTGTCATCACAACCAGATAAAACAGAAAATCAGAATAAAATCATTTTCCCAAAAATCCCAGATAAACGAATAAGCAAATTAATGACTAGTACAAAAGAGGCAAGAAAATTAAAAAACTTAGTTAATGGGTTTTTAGATAAAAATCCACAATTTCTAAGTGCTTTTGAATCTCATTTTGCTCATTCACCTGATAAGCAAAAAGAGTTTATACCAGGTTTATGCTTTGGACTTGCAATAACAGCTATATTATTAAAAAAGAATAGATTTGCTGCAAAAAAAATATCAAAACAAAGAATGTTGGGAACATTAAGTTTTTCTTTTTTAAAAGATCAAGAGGCATCTGAAATAAAATCACTTCTTATAAGTAAAGTTCCAAATTTGTTTGGAGCAATAGATAGAATGGGAAAGATAACAAAATGTAATGTAGAAAACATGAGCCTTGGCGCTGCAATATTTTTAAAAGCTTACGAAAAAGTCCAAGTATTAAAATCTTAACCTTCAAGGTCTATCCTTGAGGTAAAAAAGAACCATCCTTTTCCTCAAGAACCTACACTGCCCACATGTAAAAATTAATATTGAAAAATAGAATTATCTAGAAAAAAGAGTAACAAAACTACCCATATCTTCATTAGTAGGTTTTTCATTATATCCTGAGATTAGCAATTTTGTATATTCCCAAAAATCACCTATGGTATCAAGATTAAATCCTCTCGGGCAAGTTCCATCAGCTACCTGCATGGCACAAATTTCATCAGACATTGTTGTTTCTATCATTTTAATTCCTAATCTTTTTCCCGTAACTTCTTTGCAGGGATTTTCAGGAAAGGATGAATCAATTTTTATAATATCTGCCATAGAGGGGGCAAAAAAACTCTTAATAGTACATACACATTCTTTCATAGACGAAATTATATCACAACTTAATCTTCTGACCAAAAAGGTTTGGCGTTGGAACCGCCTAATTAAACCTTCAAGGTCTATCCTTGAAGGTAAAAAAGAACCACCCTTTTCCTTAAGAATCTTCTCGCCAGTCTTAAAACTTCACAGCCAATCCACCTCTCTTGGAGCAATTGTAACCATTGGATTAGCAATTGACCCTTTTTGTAAGATTGTTTCAATAGCAGGGCCCAATAATTCATTACTTACTTGTTCATTAATATAAGCAAATACTCCTGCTTCAAGTAATCTTTTTGTTTCGTCATCAACTAATTTTGGGCCTCTTATAATAATTTCAGTATTAGGTGTATGTTTTTTAACTTTTCTAATAAATCCTATAAGTTCTGGTAAATTTTCTGAATGGAAAAGAGGATGATCAACTAATAGAAAATCCGGCTTTTTTCGAACAATTTGTTGTCTAATGGCAGCTATTTCAGTAGTACTAAAACCAATAACTTCAATTTTTTGACTAGCTTCTAAATGCAATTTTATATTTTCTCTTAAACCAGCAACTTCACTTTCAGAAGAAACCACTGTCCTAATTTTCTCGTTCATAGGAAAATAATAACACAAAACAATTTAATTTTCAAAAAAAGGACCACCCTTTTCCTCAAGAGCCTAAAATAAAGTAAATATTGAGTTTGTAGTCTAATAAAAAAACTAAGTTTAACTACTGGACGATGTTAGAATCTGACTTGTTAGTAGTTTGGTATAATTATAGGCTATGAAAGAAATTAGTAAAAGATTGTCAAAGCTTTCTTATGCTGAGCATGAAGTAAGAGTAGGGATTGCTCAACAGATTGTTGAGTCTCTTGCTAAAAATGATGAGTGGAGAGACTGGATAACTGGGGCATATTTATTTGGTTCTACTGCAAGAGGTGAAGCCAGGAAAGAATCAGATTTAGATTTAGCTATTAGAACTAATCAGGCTCTTTATTTTGGCATGGATTTTACTTGGATTACAGGTAGATTGATAGATTCAGTAAAAAAAGCAAAACAAGGATTAATGATTGATACAGAATTAAAAATAAATCCTATCATTATTACGGAAAGTTGGTTGATGAATCCAGTAGATTGTAATTTATTAAATATACATGTTGTTATTGCAGTAAAAAATGAAGGCATTTTACTATTTGGAGAAGAAATTTAGATTCTAAGTCCTCTTGATATTATCATCATTTTTTCAAAAATCAAAAAAAGGACCACCCTTTTCCTCAAGAAAATATTTAATATGATATAATTTAGTTAAATTTCCTGCCTCGAAAGAATTTGATATGCGCATAGAAGCTCACTTAGCATGCCCTGATTGGTTTAGATTTATAGATGAGTGCAATAATGTTAAAAGTTCAACAGTATGTTTAGATTTTTGTGAAAAAGGGAAAAAGCTTCCTCCTCAGGAAAAAGGAGCTATAAAAGCGAAAAAAGCAGGACTTCATGATTTAGCTGAAGCTGGAAATCAAATAGCTGAGCAAATAAAAAATGCAAAACCTGCTCCTGATGGCTCTCAATCTTCATTTAGAAAATAGACACCAACCGTCCTTTTCCTCAAAAACCTTCAGGGTCGAAACCTGAAGGTATTCTATAGAAAGGATTATATGAAATATCTTTTAATTGATGGAACACAAGTTGGTATATAAAAAGAGGGAGCTACTCTGTCAGGATAAGCTAAGATTTTAGAGGGGAATAAAAAAACTGCCATTACGACAGTCATAATTAAATATTTAAGTTTTCTTTTTGTCATTCTTCTTTTTGCTCTTGATTTTCTGAGGATTCCACCATTTTCTTAAATTCTTCTTTAGTAAGAGGTTGTTGAAAAGGTCCGTCTGAATCTTCATCTGTAAAATCTGGTCGAGGAGGTATCACAATCTTACCTGAAAAAAAATACTGAATTGTTTTTAAAAACTTTTTCCGTAAATCTTGTGGCCCTAAGGTGTCCCCACTCTTGCTCGGTAAATCTTGTGGCCCTAAGGTTTCCCCACTTGAATCTTCTGACCCTAAGGTTTCCCCACTCATGTAAATTTATTATACTAAAATGTTGGCAACCTAGTTTTAAAATCCAATAAAACAACCCACCGGGATCTTCAAGGTTAGACCTTGAAGGTAAAAAAGAACCGTCCTTTTCCTCAAGAACCTTCAGGGTCGAAACCTGAAGGTAAAAATCTACCTCACCATCCTCAAAATCTCCATTGACAAAAGTCTAGAAATCAATGCATAAGCATTAGCAGTAGCTAATTCATTACTTCCCAACGCCGCCTGCGCTTTATTTAAAGTTTTCCCACTTATTAATTCAAAAACAGAGCCAAGTTTGGCATTTTCCCCGGAAACCAATTGCAGTCTATTAGTTACCCTATTATTCATTATTCCACCAATATTAACCATTCTGGAAACTCCTGAATTAGACAAAGATCTGCCACTGGATCCAAAAATTGTTGCATAAGCATTTATTAGCAATAATCCAGCATCATTAGCTTCACTTTTAATATATGCCAAAGGTTTATCAGTAATACGATTTCCTCTAGCTAAAGCATCAGTTCTGACTCTCAAACTGTAACAGCCTCCCATTGCCCGATAAGCAAATAAAGAAGAAAAAAAGTAATTGTCTCTATCAAAATACAACAAAGCCCTATTAATAGATCTAATAATAGAATTAATATATATTCCCAATCTACGCTTATAAGTTCTCCTTAGATTTTGGCTATTAATATATTTTTTTAATTGCTTTAATTCCTCTTTAGCTAATAAAAGATAAATTCTTCCTGAGTCATCAATAATAGGATTATCTTTGGGAGAATTTGCATTAAATGACAATCTATAATTATCTTTTTCTCCGCTAGTAGTACTATCTTGCAATGTATACCATTTTTCTCCATTTTCAGTTAATTGACCTATATCCAAACTATAATCTCCATTTCCAATTCCAGTTATTTCAATATCATAATCACCATTTTCAGCATTATAAATCACCAGCATTTTATCTTCTTCACTATAAATACTATTAGTCATTGGAGAATTTACTCCATATCCAGCTTGTGATAAATCCGGTGCAGTTACTTTAATTTCTGCCGGTGAACGTAGGAAAAATACTAAAGATGGATTACGAGGGATATTAGCAGTGTCAGTTGCTGGTAAAACATCAGTTATTTCCAAAGCATCCAGAATTGCCTGAACACCATCAATAGTTCTTATTAAATCAACATGATTGGCGTCAATAATAGGAGCGGACAAAACACCACTTATTGAAGCGCTTTTCATTAAAACAGTTAAATCTCCTTCAGAAGTATTTTCATTATCAACTGGTTTTCCATCAATCCATTTACCTAAAAGCCTATCTGTTAAACTTCTATCCTCTACTATCCGGTACCATTCCACAGTATCTTTATTATCATCATCTTCTCTTCCCACTACAGTATTCATCAGCCCTTTTAAATCTCCTAATAAAGAATCATCTCTTAACCCGGCTAAATAGTCATTCTGTTCACTTAAGTCAACATAGTTCACTACAGAATCATCAGAATTATTTTTCAAAAAGTTGAAAATAGGCATAAGGTCTTTTAAGCTGGGAGCCATTTCTCTTATTTCTGCCACTGGGCTAAAAAATTTTCCTTTATGGATTTGTAAAAACATTTGTAATCCAATCCATTCCCATGACCAACGATTACCTATTTCTGCACCTGTCCATCCTTGCCATGCTTTTAAAACTCCTCCATGAGGTGAGCCAGATGTAACAATTTCATTTATTTTATCTAAGCCATATTCCTGAGCATAAGCTCTGGCTACTAATCCTCCCATGCTGTGTCCAATAAGATTCACTTTAGTATTAGGCAGCTTGCCCGCCAAAACAGTAGTATTTAAATAACCATCAAAATCATCAGCCAGTTCGACTAGTGTTTTACGCCAGTCATAATAAAATTCAAAGTAGTCGTCGCCTTCAACATAACCGGCATTGCTAATAAAGGTATTTCTCAAGTTATCATAAACATTAATAAATGGAGTTTTCTTCCAAGTTCCGCCAGAATTCCCACTGATAATATCCTGAGTGTTCCAGCTTCCCCCGAACCCAGGCAACATCACTACAGGAATGTTTTCTTCAGGATCAGGGCTAGGGCTAGGCTCAGGACTAGGACTAGGTTCAGGGGTAGGTTCAGGGGTAGGTTCAGGATCATCAATACTCGTCACAACTAAATTATCAAACCACACTTCTGAAAAGGGGGCAGCTCCAACGCTTGCTTGCAATGCTATTCTTCCAGTAGGAAATCTTCCTCCAGCATCAGGATAATCCAATACAAGTTCATTGTCAATGAAAAGTTCAATATGTTCTCCGTCTACAATTATTTTAAAATGATAAGTGCCTCCACGAGATAATTCATATTTTGTAATATTTGAATATAAATTAGTATTAAGAACTCTTTGTAAAACAACAATTGAATTGGCCGGAGTATTCTCGATTCCAAAATGATAACCATACCAATCATAGTTTGACCCACCAGAATATCTAAATGCGATGTTTGCATCATAGCCTGCCGCAAAAGTGATATCTCCTTCAAAAATATAATCATTCCACGATGAATCCCATTTTTGATCAATTGGCATTGTTTCAGTTACACATGAAGGTCCACTAATAATAATTCCATATCTTGCATTAACCACTTCCCAAGTTGCTGGCTGAGAGTTATTGTAACAAGGCCTTGATTGATTATGCCACTGCATGTTTCTTTCAACAATCCAATTATCTGCGTTGCCATTATCAAAATTATCTTGAAAAATTATTTCTGCAAAAATAATTTTTGGAAACAACAATAGGAATAGAAGTATAATAAATAGACTTAAAAAATTGAACAGAATTTTTTTTGTCATATTAGTATTTAATATATTATAATGACATACTTTTATAAAATTGTCACAAGATAATAAAATATGAGTCAAAAAAATTTATATGAATTTTTTCATGAAAAATCATCAGGTTCTAAAAAAATAATTAAAGAAAATAATTTTACCTATAGAAATTTGATTAAAATTCTGGAAATTTATTTAATAAAAAGTAAAAAAATGGCAATTTTAGACATAGGTTGTGGCACGGGAACTATTGTATTTTATTTAGCAAACAAAGGACATAATATATACGGAATTGATATATCTAAAAAAGCAATAAAAATTGCGAACAATAATTTGAATTTTTTTAAATTGAAAGGGGAAATAAAATTTTTAAGAAAAGATATACAAAAGTCAAATTTGCAAGATAAAAAATTTGACTTAATCCTTTGTAGTGAGGTTATTGAACATGTAGAAAATGATAAAAAATTAATCCAAAAAATATACAAATTTTTAAAAACAAATGGAATATTAATAATATCGGTGCCTTCTAAAAATGCGCCTTTATATAGATTTGGTAAAGCTACTCAATTTGATAAAAGAGCAGGTCATCTAAGAAGGTATTTAGTTAAAGATTTAAAAAAAATATTAAATATAGGCGGTTTGAAAATTTTAGAATATAAAAAGACGGAAGGCGTGTTAAGAAATTTTCTATTCTTAAACAATTTTTTTGGAAAATTTATTCGATTTATTAAAGGACCAATAGTAGAATTAGTTTCTTTTATAGACAATATTTTTATATATTTATTTGGAGAATCACAAATATTTATTGTAGCTAAAAAATTAAAACCATGACTATCCTCATGATTACCAGACTGTATTCCCCTCACATCGGTGGAGTGGAGAAGCATGTAGAAGAGGCGAGTAAAGAATTAACAAAACTAGGACATAAAATAACAATTTTAACTTTACAGCATGACTCTAAATTAGCAACAACAGAGAAGGGGAAGGGAGTAAAAATTATACGCCTCCCCTATTCTGAAAATAAATTTCAAATATGGAAACACTTCTACGCTCAGCGATCGCTGATCAAAGAAGTAGATATTATTCATTGCCATGATATTTTTTTCTGGTATCTGCCCTTCAGATTTATATACCCCTTTAAGCCTGTCTACACCACCTTCCATGGTTGGGAAGGAAAATTCCCTATTCCTTTTAAATTTAAATTTCTTCGTAAGATTTATGAATTTCTTTCCTGGGGCAATATTTGCATAGGCGACTATCTTAAGGAATGGTATTCAACCAAGCCAAATATTGTTAGTTATGGCGGAGTTAAAGTTTCTGCAAAACCTAAGCAATTTAAAAAGCTCAATCAATGTATTTTTATCGGCAGATTAGAAAAAGATTTAGGCTTAGATGAATATTTAAAGGCTTTTGCAATAATTAAGAAAAAATATAATTTGAAAATTACTTTTGTTGGCGATGGTCCTTATGCTCAAAAAGCCAAAAAGCTCGGAAAAGTTACTGGTTTTGTCAAAGATATTTCTAAGTATTTAAATAAACCAGCATATATTTTTACTTCTTCTTATCTCACTATCTGGCAAGCAATGATTGCCAATCGCCCTATTTTTTCTCTTTATCATAATCAATTAAAAAAAGATTATTTATCTCAATTTCCAGGCGCTAAATACATTAATATATCTTCATCAGCAGATGAGTTAATATCTCAATTTCAAAAGATTCATCAAAATTCTCAGTTAACTGGTAAAATAACTAAACAGGCTTACAATTTTGCCAAAAAGCATACTTGGAAAAAAGTTGCTCAACAATATCTAAAACTATGGAATATATGAAAAGCAAAAAAAATTACTGCACTATATATTTAGTCCGTCATGGAGAAACAGAATGGAATGTAAAAAAAATAATGCAAGGACATAAAGATTCTAATTTAACTGAAAAAGGAATAAATCAAGCTAAAGACACAGCTAAAAGATTAAAAAAAATTAAATTTGATCAAGTATTTTCTTCAGATCTTGGTAGAGCTAAAAAAACAGCAGAAATTCTTGCTATCGAGCATAAATTAGCTGTTACTACTCATAAGGCTTTAAGAGAAAGAAGTTTTGGTAAATATGATGGTCGAAAACTAAAAAGATTTCAAGAAGAATTAAAGGAAGTATTACAAGAATTTGAAGATTTGAATGATCAAGAAAAATTTAAATACAAAATGTCTTACGATAATAAAAGTTGGGGAGATATAATCGCAAAATTTATAACTTTTTTAAGAGAAATTTCTATTGCTTATCCAAATAAAAAGGTATTAGTAATAAGTCATGGAGGAGTGATTAAATTTTTTCTAATACATTTAGGTTTTGCTACCACAAAACAACTTGGTTGGCATGCTATCAAAAATACTGCTCATGTAAAGCTTTTATGTGATGGCGTAGATTTTTTTATTAAAGAAACTTTTGGAGTTCATAAACAGGAAGCAAAATAAAATGAAAACAAGTTTTATTACCACTGTTTTAAATGAAGAAAAATCTATTAAAGATTTATTAAATTCATTAAACAAACAAACTCAAAAGCCCAATCAAGTTATTATTGTTGATGGCGGTTCAACTGATAGAACAGTTTCTATTATTAAAAAATATCCTAAAAAATCTTTTCCAATAAAATTAATTATTAAACCAGGTTTTAATCCTTCTCAGGCAAGAAACTTAGCTGTTTCCCAAGCTAAACATAATACAATTGTTGCTTCTGACGCTGGCTGTATTCTTGATGAAAACTGGCTTAAGCGCATTATTCAACCTTTTGCCAATAAATCTATAGGTTCTGTTGCTGGCTTTTATCATGTCAAAGCAGAAACTGTTTTTCAAAAATGTGTTGCTCCTTTTGTAGCTGTTATGCCTGACAAACTTGATGTAGAAAAATTTCTGCCTTCTTCCCGCTCAATTGCTTTTAAAAAAACTGCTTGGCAAAAAGCAGGCAAATATCCGGATAATCTCAAATCATGCGAAGATTTAATCTTTGCTGTTAATCTTAAGCAAAATACCAATATGGTTATTAAATCATCAGCTATTGTTTATTGGCGCCAGGCAGAAAATCTAATTCAATTTTTTAAACAAATTAAAAATTATGCCACTGGTGACATTCAGGCTAGATATAAGCCACATCTTAAAAAGATTTATACTGTTTTTCTGCGCTATTTAGTCTTCTATATTTTCCCTCCACTTTTTATTCTTTATCTTTTCTGGCCTATTTTTAAACACTTTCGTTATGTTAAACACCCTCTTGCTTTTATTTATCTACCCATCTTACAACTTACAAAAGATTTAACATTAATTATTAGTGCTTTAACAGCATTTATTAAATAAAAAAATGATAGAGATAAAACAACTGAATGAAGAAAATTTTCCTAAAGTAATAAAATTAAGCCTGTCAATTTTCAAACCTAAAGCAGGTAAACAAGATCGTTTTCATAATATTCAAAGGTGGAAAAAATATTTCAAACAGGAAGGTATTTTATTGGGTGCATTTATTAATGAAGAATTAGCTGGTTATTTATTTTGCTACCAGAGAGAACTCAATCAGAAGAGTCTGCATTGCTGGATGGCAGGAGTAAGTAAAGAATATAGACAAAAAGGTATATTAAAAAAACTAATATCAAAACTGACAAGGATTTTAAAAGAAAAAAATTACAAAGTTTTCACAATTAATACTTGGCCAGAAAAATTTCCTGCAATGTATGCTTATTTAACTAAATACGGTTATGAACAATACAAAAAGGAAGAAAGAAAATGGGAAGGAAAAAAAACGCTTAAGGCTTTTTTTAGAAAAAAAGTAAACATAAAATTATGATTCCCTTATTCAAACCTTCTTTAGACAGTCTTGAGGAAAAAGCGCTTATTAAAACATTGCGTTCTAACTGGCTTGGCTCTGGACCGCAAACACTGAAATTAGAGAAAAAAATAGCTGAATTAACTCATGCTAAATATGCTATTGCACTTAATTCAGCCAGTGCTGCTCTTCATTTATCATTTTTAACTGCTATTAAACCCGGAGATGAAGTTATCAGTCCTTCATTAACTTTTGTAGCTGCTAATCAGGCAATTCTTCATGCTGGTGGAAAAATAGTCTTTGCTGATGTAGATGAAGACACTTTATCAGCAGATCCACAGGACATTATTAATAAAATAACTAAAAAAACTAAAGCTATTATAGTTATGCACTATGGCGGACATCCTGTTAATCTTAATCCTTTAGTAAAAATCTGTCGTCAAAAAAACATTATTTTAATTGAAGATTGTGCTCATGCAATGGGTAGTTATTATAAAAACAAACATGTTGGTTCATTTGGCAATCTTGGTTGCTTTTCTTTTGCTGCTATTAAAAATATCACTAGCGGTGATGGTGGCATGGTAGTAACTAAAAACAAAGCTCAGGCTGACAAAATCAGACTGCTTTCTTGGTCTGGCATATCCTCTTCTACTTGGGGAAGATACCAGAAGAATAAAAAAACTTATAAATGGCAGTATCAGGTTAAAGAATTAGGCTTTAAATATCAAATGAACGATATTGCCGCCAGTATTGGCTTGGTTCAACTTAAAAAACTATCTAAGAATAATAAAAAACGCTTTCAAATAACTAAACGCTACAATCAAGCTTTCAAAAACATTAATTGGTTAACCACTCCGATTGTCAAATCTTGGGCTAAATCCAGTCATCACAACTATGTTATTAAAGTTCCTGCTGAAATCCGTAATCAGTTAATTGACTATTTATCCGCTAAAGGAATTGCCAGCAATGTTCATTATCTGCCTAATCATCACTATCCTATGTTTAATAAATTTCCAGCCAATGTTCCTGTTACTGAAAAAGTTTGGCAGGAAATAGTTCTTCTACCTATTTTTCCCGATCTAACTATTCAAGATCAGAATAAGGTAATTAATGCTGTTAAAGCCTTCAAGTGTTAGAATAAATACATAATGTCTTTAACTAAAACAAGCTTCAAAGGTGCTTTTTGGCTAGGATCTTTAAGAATTATTATTAAAGCTTTTTCAGTTGTTAAATTAATTATTGTTGCCAGAATCCTTTCTCCTTTTGATATTGGTCTTTTTGGCATAGTTATGCTGCCCTATGGTCTTTTAGAAGTAGCTACAGAATCAGGTTTAAATCAGGCTTTAATTCAAACTAAAAAAAATCCGCGCAAATACCTTTCTTCTGCTTGGCTCACTTTTGCTTTTAGAGGTATATTTATCAGTATAGTTCTTTTCTTTTTTGCTCCTGTAATCAGTCGTTTTTATAAATCAGATATTACTTTAGTTATAAGAACAGTTGCCTTAACTCCCTTTTTAAAAGGCTTAATCAATCCCGCTGTTGTTTTATTCAAAAAACATCTTCAGTTTCATAAAGAGTTTATTTTTCAATCATTAGCTTCTATCACAGAATCTTTAGTCACCATTTTACTAGTTTTAAAATTTAAAAATATCCAAGCTTTATCTTTTGGAGTAGTCGCAGGTGGCTTTAGTGCTTTGATTTTATCTTTTCTGATTACTAATTTTTCCCTAGCTAAAGCCAGTTGGCAAAAAATCAAAGAACTTTATCATTATGGCAGATGGGTGACTTTGGGTACTTTTATGTCTTATCTTAATGATCAAGGAGATGACTTTGTTGTTAGTAAATTATTGGGAGCTCAACCTCTTGGTTTTTATCAAACTGCTTACAGAATTTCTAATTTACCCACTACTCAGGGAGCTGGCTTAGTTTATCAAATCATTTTTCCTATTTTCTCCTCAATTCAAACTAATCAAGTCAGACTAAAAAGAGGTTTAATCAAGTCTCTTTTAATCACTTTTATTATCAGTATTATTTTTGCCTTAACAGTTTTCTTTTTTGCTCCTGTAATCATTAAATTTCTTTTAGGTGAAGCTTGGCTGCCAATGATACCTGCTTTAAATATTCTTTTAATTTTTGCTGTTACTCGACCTTTAATTTCCGTTGGCTCAGCTTTATTTGACGCCACTGGTAAGCCTCAAGTTCCTGCTGGAGTTAACTTAATTAAATTAATTACTTTAGTTTTATTAGTCTTTCCTTTGACTCTCAAATTCGGCATTATTGGCACTTCTTGGGCAGTAGTTATCGCTCAATTAGCAGTTTATCCATGGTTTGCCTATAAACTCAAAAATGCTTTTAAATGAAAATTCTTCTGGTTACACCAGTTAACCCTAAACTTAAACAAAAAAATCCTTTACCTGACTGGCAACCGCAAAATCATTGGTATTTAGCTTTAAAAGCTTTGAAGCATAAAGTAAAAACATTTTCTTTAACTGACTTTCCTAATATTAAGCTTATAAAAACAATTCAATTGAAAAAAATAATTAAGCAATATAAGCCTGATGAAATTTTCTTTTCAGCCGGAGCAGATAGAATTTATCCTTTTAAAAATACAGTTTTTTTCAGCGGTGTTCCTGCTTCTGTTTTATCTTTAAATGAACGCAATATTGGCTTGCAGGCAAAATTAATTCTTACTAATGATCAGCTGCATGCAGATCAATGGAGAAAATTAGCAGCAAAAAAAGTAATCTGTTTACCCATATCTGCCATTGATTCTCAATTTTTTAATCCTGGAAAAAATATTAAAAAAACAATTGATGTTAGTTTTATTGGTACTCTTTTTCCTCAAAGACAAAAAGAATTAATTAAATTAACTCAATATATTCCTCAACTTAAAATTTGGGGCAGATTAGAGCAGGAAGTTAAGCTTTTTCCTGAACTTACTTCATTTTATCAAGGTGAAGCTTGGGGAAATAAAGTAACTAAAATTTATCAGCAAAGCAAAATTGCTCTTAATTTAGTTCCTCAACACATGGTCAGTTCCGGCAATCTAAGAACTTTTGAAATTCCTGCAACAAAAACCTTAATGTTAACCGATAAGATTAATTCTTATTGGTATCAGCCAGATAAGCACATTGCAGTTTTTAAAAATCCTCAGCAAGCAGGAGAAAAAGTAAAATATTTTCTTTCTCACCCCCAAGCATTAAAACAAATAGCTTTAGCTGGTTATCAGCAGACAATCAAAAATCATACCTATAAACATCGTTTTCAAGCAATTTTTAAATTATTAAAATGAAACAGTTTATTAAAAAAATCTATCGTTTTAATTTACAGAACTTTTTACTTAATAAAAAAGCCTATTCTTATTTAGAATCCTCTAAAAATATTCTTGATATTGGCTGCGGCACCGGAGAGTTTATTAAAAATGCACCAGAAAAGATTATTGGCATTGATGCCAATAAACAAACTTTATTAATATGTAAAAAAAAAGACTTTAATGTTTTGCTTGGCTCTGCTGTAAAACTGCCTTTTGAAAAAAAATCATTTTCCGGTATTCACTGTTCTCATGTAATTGAACATTTACAGCCAGAAGAAGCTTATAAACTTCTAAAAGAAGTATCTCGAGTTCTTAAATCTAAAGGCACTTTTGTTTTACGGACTCCGATTTTATGGTCAGGTTTTTATGATAATTTAACTCATATTAAACCTTATCCTCCTAAAGCAATTACTCGCTACCTTATTGAATCAGCTCTTGATACAACTTACCCGCCTTTACAACATAAATTTAAACTAATTGCCCTGCATTGGCGCTATAATTTTAAATTACTGCAAAAAACAGGCTATATGCTGGTACTTAAAAAATGCTAATTAATAATCTTGCCAGATTTCCTCAGTTTTTTTGGAATTTAAAAGCTTTTTCTTTTAATAAAGAAGAATGGCAGAACAAAATTTTTCCTCAGCATTATTGGTTATTAGCCAAAATTAAAAAATTAAAACCAAATAATATCCTTGAAGTTGGCTGTGGTTTTGGTAGAAATCTGGAATTTTTACTAAAAAACAATGTTAAATCCTCTCAATTAACGGGATCAGATTTTAGTTTAATTATGCTTAATAAAGCTAAAACAAGATTAAATAATAAAGTTAAATTAATCAAAGCTCCTGTACAAAAATTACCTTTTAAAGATAATAGTTTTGATTTAGTTTTTACTCATGGTGTTTTAATGCACTTAAAACCCAATCAATTAAAAAAAGCGCTAAGTGAATTAACAAGAGTCACTAATAAATGGCTTATTTTAATTGAAGAAATTAGAGACAAGCCTGTTAGTCTTAATAGTTTTACTTGGGCGCATGACTATGAGAAAATAGTCAAGAAATCTAATTTAAAAGTTTTAAAAAAACATTTAGATAAAAAACTTCCTCTTATATGGTATCTGTTAAAAAAACAAAAATTGATTTAACCATATCAATTGCTTCATATAACACTAAAGAACTTTTAAAACGCTGCTTAGAGTCTATTTATCAGCATACTAAGGATGTTAATTTTGAAATTATTGTTGTTGATAATGCTTCCAAAGATGATTCAGCTTTAATGGTTAAGAAAGATTTTCCTCAGGTTAAACTGATTAGAAATAGAGTAAATAAATTTTACACTATCGCTAATAATCAGGCTTTAAAGCTTGCCAAAGCTAAATACTTTCTTATTCTTAATTCTGACATTTTCTTTAAAACTAATGCTTTGAAAAAAATGATTGATTATTTAAAGAAAAACTCTCAGGTTGGAGCCTTAGAGCCTTTACAAAAATATGAAGACAATTCTCTTGCCCTTACTGGCTCACAACATTCCTCACCTTTATTAGACTTCTTTCAATTTACCTGGCTGGGTAGGCAGATAAAAAATAAAAAACTATTAGATAAATATCGATTAATTAGAAAAAATAGAACTAAAATCTGGTCAGCAGATGTTATTTGTGATGCTGTTTTTCTTTCCCGAACCAAACTTTTAAAACAAATAGGCGGCTTTGATGAGCATTTAAAGCTTTATTACACTGAAAACGATCTTTGCAGAAAAATTCAGCAAAAAGGATATAAAACAGTCCATCTGGGTAATGTTTCAGTTTCACATAGAGTATCTGCTTCTACAAATAAAGTTGACTGGAATATAATCTCTGACATTTATGCTTTTGACGCTCTTGAATATTATTTAAAATATCACCCTAAAACTTCCGCTTGGCTGCTTTTTCTATCTATGCAAATCAATAATATGCTGGTTAGTCTTAAAAAAAACCCTTGGCCAGCTTTATTGATTTTATTGGCTACTTGGCTTAGGTTTTATCGTTTGCCTGAATTAATGACATTTATTGGTGATCAAGGCAGGGATTATTTAGCGGCTAGAGATTTTCTTCTTACTGCTAAAATTCCCTTAGTCGGCATTCCTTCCAGTGTTCCTTGGCTTCACCAAGGCCCTTTATTTATCTGGTTCATTGCTTTTGCTTTTAAAATAGCTAATTTCCATCCAATTGCCCCTGCAGTTCTTACCAGCACTTTAGGAGTTTTAACGATATATTTTACTTACAAATTCAGCTTACACTGGTTTTCTAAATATTATGCTTTTTTAACAGCCTTATTATTAACCACTTCTCCTTTAGCAGTAATTCACAGCCGTATGCCTTATCACATTAGTCCAATTCCTTTATTTAGTCTTTTATTTATCTTTTCCCTTTATTTTCTTTATCAAAAAAAGACCAATGTTTTCTGGCCAATATTATTATGGGGAATTTTATTTAATTTGGAATTAACCACAGCTCCTTTAATTTTTCTAATACCTTTAATTTACTGGTTACAAAAACAATCTTTTAAAAAAATATCAAAAACATTAAAAAAAGACAGGCTTTTTATAATTTCAGCCATCATTATTCCTTTATTGCCTAAAATTATTTATGACTTTACCCATGGATTTAAACAAACATTGGGTTTTATTGCTTGGTTTGGCTATCGTCTCCTAAGCTTTTTCGGCTATTCTGGCAGACATACAGTCTCTCTGCAGTCAATTAAGCAAACCAGTTTAACAATCTTTAATTATTGGCAGAAATTTATCAGCTGGAACAATCTGACTTTAACAATAATTATTACTCTTATTATTTTAATAGCATTAATTCATCGTTTTTTAATCATCAGGAAAAAACCTCTCATCCCTCAATTAATTATTCTTTTTAGCTTTATTGCTCTTAATTTATTAGCTTTTTTTGTTCATCAGGGCCCGTCTGAAGCATATTTTCCTGTTCTATTTCCAGCTTGGGCTTTATTAATCATCTGGGCTTTTCAATATTTCAAAAAACCAATATTGTCCATTCTTTTAATTATTCTTTCAGCTTTTAATATTTCTTTGCTGGTAAAAAATAATTTTATTCCTTATGGCTCTACTTTAAAACAACAATTAATAGTATCCAGATTTATTAAATCTAATGCTCAAAATCAGCCATTTAAATTAAAAAATCATCAAGACAACTATCGCTATTTGCTGTGGTGGCTTAATACTTATGATTAAAAACTTAACTATAGTTACTATTAAAAAACCTTTTATTAAAGATTTTGCTAAAGAACGCAATCAAGCAATGAAAAATCTTAAAACTAGGTGGGTTCTTTTTGTTGATAGTGATGAAGAAATAAGCAAAGAATTGCTTAAAGAAATTAAACAGGCTATTAAAAACAATCAATACAATTATCAGCTTAAACGTCAAGATTGGTTTTTAAACAGAAAATTAAGATTTGGTGAAACCTCTAAAGTTCGTCTTACTCGCCTGGTGCAAAAAAGAACTGGTCAATGGCAGGGAAAAGTTCATGAAACATTTAAATCAAAACTAGCTATAAAAACTTTAAAGCATCCCTTAATTCATCAACGCAATATTAATATTAGTCAATTTTTAGATAGATTAAATTCTTACACTGATATTCGGGTTAAAGAATTATTACAGCAAAATCAATCTTTCAGTTTATTTCAGCTTCTTTTTTATCCTCCTTTAAAATTTATTCACAACTATATTTTTAAACTTGGTTTTCTTGATGGTTTACCTGGCTTTGTCATCGCTTTTTTAATGAGTCTTCATTCTTTATTTATTCGCATCAAGCTTTATGAAGCTCAAAAACAAACTTAGTAAATTATTTCTTTTTTTAATCACTATTCAGGCATTAGTTAATCTTATTGGTGCTTTAGGTCCGGAATTAGGCTTTGATGCTCTTTGGTATCATTTAACTGAAGCTAAATTATTTCTTCAAAACAAATCAATTGCTCCTATTCCAGGCAATCTGCTTTACTGGTCTGGTTTGCCGAGATTAGCAGAAACATTTTATACTTTAGCTTTAGCAGCCTGGGATGAAAGACTAGCTAAAATTATTCATTGGTCTTTTGGTGTTTTGTCTGCTTATCTGATTTATCAGATTGCCAGGAAAAAAAACACTCATCTTGCTTCTCTAGCCTCTGCTCTTTTGTTTTATTCCACTCTCTTAGTCGGCTGGCTTTCCACTTCCAGTTATATTGATCTGATCATGACTGGCTTCTTGCTTTTAGCTTTAAATTGCAGAAAATGGTGGAGCAGGGGATTAAGTTTAATTTTAGCCGGCTCTGTCAAACTTCATGCTATTGCTTATGGTTTAGCCATTACTTTTATTCCTTGGGCAATTCTGGGCACTTTACCATTCTGGTTAATTAATTATTTTTCCACTGGAAATTTCTTTTATCCTTTTCTGGAAAATTTTGGTTTTGAATCTGAATGGATAACTAATGGCTTTTTATATTGGCTTAGTCGTCCCTTAAGATTGTTTTTTGACATTGATTATCGGGTTGGTCCAATTATTCTAATTCTTTTTTTAATTTCATTAAAAAACTTAAATGCTAAATACAAAATATTAAATACTATCACCATAGTTTTCTTATTATGGTGGCTTGGTCCGGGAACAGGCTTTGCCAGATTTTCTCTTTTTTTACTTGCTCTTCTTAGCATCCATAGCGCCAGTTTATTTTCTCTTAAAAAAATCCCCTATATTCCCCTTGTCTTAATTCTTTTTCAGGCTATTGTCGGCATCACTGCTAGAGCTTGGGCTAATCAAAAATATCTGCCGGTTATTTTACACAAACAGTCAAAAGCAGATTTTTTAACAAATAATCTCAAATTTCATTTCGGTGATTTTTATGACATTGACAACTGGTTTAAGCAAAACATTAAGCCTGCAGACAGAGTCTTGATCTATAATATTCACAATCTTTATTATGTTGATTTTCCCTATGATCATCATACTTGGGAAAATCCAAATACTAAATATACCCATATATTAGTTGGAGGAAATAGTAAATTGCCTGAAAAATATGGAAATTTACCTTTAATCTACCAAAATCCTACAACTCAGGTTAAGCTTTATCTAAATGAAACTTAATAAATCTTTATTGCTTAAAATTATTACTGCTTTAATTTATGCTCTTTTTATTGCTTTTCCTTTTGCACAATTAACCAGATTAAATTTTTTCGGTCCTCAGATAAAGCTTTATCTTCATGACTTAATCATCTCAGCTCTGATTATTACCTGCATTTGCCATTATCTTGCCAATAAAAAATCTTATTCTTGGCCGATTTTAACCAAGCCCTTACTTATTTTTTCCTTATTTGCCTGTTTATCTTTACTTTTAGCCATTCCTAAATATCAGCCAAAACAAATTTTTATTTCCAGCCTTTATCTCATTCGCTGGCTGGCTTATCTCTCTCTTTATTTTATTTTCTCAACTAAGAAAATTCGCTCCCAATTAAAAATATCTTTAGAGAATTTATTAATTTATGCTTCCTTAGCCTCAGCAGGATTAGGTATTATTCAATATCTTTTGCTTCCTGATACTCGCTTTCTTAAATTCTCTGGCTGGGACGATCATTATTATAGAGTTATAGCTGGCTTTGGAGACCCTGGTTTTACTGGAATTATTTACGTCTTAGGCTTAACTATTTTGTTAAATAAATTCAAAAAAAACTTTAAAAATATTGGCTACATTATTTTACTAACAATTCCTTTATTGCTTACTTATTCCAGAGGTAGTTATTTAGCCCTATTGTTTGCTTTATTTACTCTAAGCATTATTAAAAAAAACTACAAAATTGTCGTCATCAGCCTGCTGGCACTTTTAATATCCTTATTTCTTCTGCCTCGCCCTGGAGGAGAAGGAGTTAAATTAGAACGTCTTTATTCCATCTCTGCCCGAGCTGATAACTGGCAGCAGGGAATTGCCATTTTTCAGCAATCACCTATTTTCGGCATAGGGTTTAATACCCTGCGTTATCAAAAGCAAAAACTTGGATTTACTGGTGAAGATTCACAAACTAGTCATTCTGCTTCTGGCTTAGATTCCAGTTTACTTTTAGTTTTAGCCACCACTGGCATTTTAGGTTTTACAGCCTATCTTTATCTTTTAAAAAACATTTGGAAAATATCTGACCTAACTAAAATTTCTCTATCAGCTCTTTTAATTCACAGCTTATTTAACAACTCTCTTTTTTATCCTTGGGTTTTAATCTGGCTCTGGTCTATTTCTACACTTGAGGAGTAAGAGGGTACTCTTCTCTACTTTCGTCAAATCTTTTTTGTTTTTTGTCAGCTTCTTGAAAGGTAATGGTTTTTTCTACATTATTTTCACAAAAATTATCTCTTAAAACTTTAGTTCTTTCCGCACCTACTAGATATTCTGCTAAATTTTCTTTTACTTCCTGGTTTTTCATAACCGCATTAAATCCCACGAAGTTCCCTTTGGCTTCTTTTTCTATCTCTGTCAATAAAGCTTTTTTAGTTATTTCACCTGTAATTTTTTTCATTATTCTTTTTCCTGCTGCTATCCACATATTTGCCCGTTTTTCGTATTTTTCAACCTCATCTTTTGCCCAGTTTTCTTTAAAAGATTGTCCATCTTGACTTCGAAGTAATCTCATAAGATTAGTTTTAAGATATCTTTGATTAGAAATTGCCCTGTAAAATTTAGGATCTTCTTGTTTAATTGTCTTTAAAAATTCTTCTCTTTCTTGTTTATCGATAATTTTTTTAGAAAAAAGAGCCTTTTCTTTTTTTATTCCTGGAACCATTTGACTTGCCAACTCTAAAGTTGACGTGCTAACTCCGGAGAAAAGATCAAGGAAAATATTTTTTGATTTTTCGTAAATTTCTCTTGCCTCATTTTCAGCTTTAACAGAATCTGTTTCGAAATTATCCTCAACCATATATTTATTTTACCTTCAAGGAGAATAATTAACAGTTAATGTTTTTTTAGTTTCATTGCCTGCATCATCTATAGCAATTGCTTCTATCTGATTATCTCCTTCTTCAAGTGAGAATTTAATTTCAAAATCTCCATCACTATCTACCATTATTAATCTTTCATTAATTCTTAAATCTGCATCTTCTTCGCTTTTGCCTCTGATTGTTATTGGACTGTCATTATCAAAAAATTTCTGTCTGTCTTCAGGCTCGTCAATTATCAGCAAAGGTGCATCTTTATCTACGGTAACTGTAAAACTTCTTGATGCATCACTACTGTTGCCTCTGTCATTATTAGCTATTACATAAATTTCATTTTCTCCATCTCTTAAATGAACATTCTTAAACATAAAATTACCCTCACTATCTGCTGTTGTTTCTTCTGCGCTGATTCCCCGCAAAAACAGCTGAACTGTAATTCCCGACTCAGCATACCCTTCTATATTCAATGATCCGCTGGGAGTAGCTTCTGGTAAAGGAAATAGCCTTGGCGCTCGCGGCAACAATACTTCTTCAGTTTCTATCTTTCTCCCGGCTGAGCTAATATTACTGATAAAGCCAGCCATTTTAATCAATCCCGGCAAACCAAATTTAATCATTAAAAACAATACAACAAAAATTAAAAACAAATACTTGGAAGCCTGCTTAATGCTGTCTTTTTCTCTTTTTCTCTGCAATCTGGATCTTGTTCTGCCACTAGCCATATTTGCCATATATTCTATAACATCAAACCAATTATTGCTACTTTTGAGCCGAATGAGCCGAAGGTCGGAATCGAACCGACGACCTACTGTTTACGACACAGTCGCTCTCCCAACTGAGCTACTTCGGCACTATATATATTTTACCACTAACTTGATTAAAATCTTCAAAACCCGATATACTAAGCTATTCCATGGCTTTAAATTTAAAAAATTATAAAAAAATACGCACACCGTTTGTTTTTTTAGATGAAACTGGCTCTATTAATTCTTTAACTGACAGATTTTTCGGATTAGGCATGATTAAATGCATGCAACCATATTATCTTGATTATAAAATCAGACAATTAAAACAAAAACATAATTTTTTTGATGAAATTAAATGGAATACTCTCTCTAAATCTAAAATTACTATAATTAAATTAATAATAGATGCAATTTTTGAAACACCTGGAATATATTTTTCTTCAATAATTATAAATAAGGACAATGTAAATTTTAAAAAAGAGTTTGATAACAATCCTTATAAAGCTTATCAGGAATTTTCAGAGAAATTATTAATAAAAAGCATAGGGAAAACTGAAATTTTAACTGTTTTAGCAGACTATATTACCACACCCAAATCAGTTAAATACGAAGTAAGTGTTAAACATATGGTTAACAAACAATTAAACAGATTAGCTATAGGAGGAATACATCGTGTAGATTCAAAGGGAATTAATTTAATTCAAATAGTAGATCTTTTTCAAAGAAATTAAAAATAAAAACTTTATCAGGAACTTTAAATATAAAGCGATTTAAAGTATTTGAATACTCCAATAAAAAAGGGCCATCATCCTAACGGTTGACGCCCTCACAAACTATATTCTACTTAAATAATTAATAATGTCAAGCAATTAAGATATATAATTAATTTATGCCTGCCAATAAAAAACCTTCTTTAAAAAAACTTCAAACAATTTCCAACAAGATTCGTCAGGATATTATTAACATGATTTTTCATGCTGGCTCTGGCCATCCAGCCGGTTCTTTAGGCATGGCTGATATCTTCACTGTTCTATATTTCTACATTCTTAATCACAATCCTCAAAAGCCCAATTGGTCTGACAGAGACAGATTAATTCTTTCCAATGGCCATATTTGCCCGGTACTATATGCCGCTCTGGCTTATTCAGGATATTTTAAAAAACAAGAATTGCAAACTTTAAGAAAATTTGGATCTCGTCTCCAAGGACATCCTCATCATTCAGATCTTCCCGGAGTTGAAACTTCTTCCGGTCCTCTGGGGCAGGGGATATCTCAAGCTGTAGGTATGGCTCTAGCCGGAAAAATGGATAACCAGAAATATGAGGTTTTTTGTATTATGGGAGATGGAGAACAAAATGAAGGCCAAGTTTGGGAAGCAGCTATGTTTGCCGGAAAACATCAGCTTCATAATCTTACGGCTATTATTGACCGCAACAATATTCAAATAGACGGCTATACAGAAAATGTTATGCCTTTAGAGCCTTTAAAAGAAAAATATCAGGCTTTTAATTGGCATGTAATAGAAATAGATGGACATAACTTTGAGGAAATTATTGAAGCCTGCCATCAAGCCAAAGCCATCTTTCAAAAACCAGTAGCTATCATTGCTCACACTATTCCTGGTTATGGTGTTGATTTTATGGAATCTGATCCTCAATGGCATGGCCAAGCTCCTGATAAAAAGCAAACACAATCTGCTTTAAAAGATTTAAAAAGTATAAAAAAACATGACTAATAAAAAATTAGCCACCAGAGATGGTTTTGGACAAGGCTTATTAAAAACTGGTATTAAAAATCCTAATGTGGTTGTTTTAACTGCTGATCTAACTGATTCCACCAAAGCCAATTTTTTTAAACAAAAATTTCCTCAAAGATTTATTGAGTGTGGTGTAGCTGAACAAAATATGATTGGCATTGCTGCTGGTCTGGCTCTTTCTGGAAAAATTCCTTTTGCTTGCAGTTTCGCTGTTTTTTCTCCCGGCAGAAATTGGGAGCAAATAAGAATCAGTGTTTGCTATCAAAACACCAATGTTAAAATTGTTTCTTCTCATGCTGGTATTACTACTGGACAGGATGGAGCCACCCATCAGGGATTGGAGGATATAGCTATCACTAGATGTTTACCTAATATAACAGTTATAACTCCCTGTGATGCTTTACAAGCAGAAAAAGCTACTTTAGTTATTGCTGAGCACAAAGGTCCAGTGTATCTCAGGATTTTTAGAAATAAAACTCCTCTTATTACTACTGAAAAAACACCATTCATAATCGGTAAAGCTCAGGTGTTAAAAAAAGGCAAACATGTTACTTTAATTGCTTCTGGTCCAATATTAAATCAGGCAATAGAAGCTTCTAAGCAGTTAGCCAAACAAAAAATAGATTGTGAAATTATCAATAATCACACAATCAAGCCTTTAGATAACCAAACCATCATCACCTCAGTTAAAAAAACCAAACATCTACTTACCATAGAAGATCATCAAGTTATGGGCGGAATGGGTAGTGCTATAACAGAAATGTTAGCCCAAAATTATCCTGTTAAAACTAAAATGATTGGCATTCAAGACAGATTCGGCCAGTCAGGTACACCAGAAGAACTTATGCAGGAATATGGCTTAACAGCAGACCATGTAATTAAATCAGTCAAACAAATTCTTAAATCCTAACATTCTCACCAACCCAAATTTTAGTCATAAAATATCTATTTGGATTTATATTTGTATTATTAGTTTCAGTTACTGTTAGGCCACTATATATTTCTTCTAAGCCTTCAATTTCAGAAAAAAGAAAAGAATATAGTTGAGGTAAATATTGTCCTCTTAAGCCATGATTTTTATCTGTCCATTGTTCGTTGTGTAATCTTATTATTTCATCTACAGATAATTCTATATTGAATTTTTCTTCTAGCCATTTTTCTAATTTTTTATATCTTGCCTCTTTTTCTTCTTGACTTTTAATAGAGATGTCTCGTTTTGATGTCTTTGTTTTTTGAAATTCACCCAGATCTCTAACAACTAAAATACCTGAATCAGGCTTTAAAAAATCAGTTAAAAGATTTGCAAAATTATTATCAATTACGTCAAAATAATGTCCAAGAATATCAGTAATAACCATATCATGCGATTTTGAAAATACATCAATACAAAGAAGATTTAAATCTGCTTGATAAGTGTTCACTTTTATTCCAAAATAATCTTGCCAAATTTTTTGACCACTAAAAATATCAATTAAAAGTAAAGGATTAACTGCTCTATCAATAACATTCAATTCTCCCTTAAATCCAAGATCTGACAATTTTTTAACTGTATAAAATGCGCTTTTAATAGTAACACAACCAGCTAATAATATTTTTTCAGAATTTTCAATAAACTTTTTAAAGTTTTCACTATTTTCTTCAAATTCTGAAGATGAAAAAACCTCATCGAAAATTGTTGCTGGCAATATATCCATGTTTACAACTTCTGCCTGAACAGTTTCTTCATCTATAGATAATTCTCGAATTTCACCTAATCTTTCAAACAATTTATAAGGTTTTTTATTTAAATCTGTTATTAAAGAAAAAAGAGAACTTAATTGACATACAAGATTATGCATCCCTGTTTCATTCAAGTTAAAATCTATAAAATTTGGTGTTATTTTAGCTATTTCTTTTCTAGCAAAATCTACTTGAGTTGATAAAGGAATTTCTTTTAACATATTTATTAAAGTTAATATTTTGACTCAATAAGGAATTTATTATAAAGCTTAGCTTGATTTTGTCAATACTATAGGTTAATCTTAGATCAAATCTTAATATTTTCAATTTCTTTAATCGTATAAGTGCCAATAGCAAATCTGACTCTGTCTGAGTTTTTATTTTCTCCAAAAAATCTTCCCCCAATTCCTAATATTCCTGTTTCAATAAAAAGCTCTAAAGAATCCATTCCTTTTAATCTGGGATAAACATACAAACCGCCATCTGATTTTAATTCATCAAGACCTATAAATATTTCTTTGCCCATCTCTTTATTTATCCTCTTCATGACTTTAATCATTGTTTTTCTTCGTAATTCAAAAAGTTTCGCCAGTTTTATTACTGCCTCAGCTTTGACATTTTTCAAAACAGCTATTGCTTCCAGCATAGCTGGCCTTGACTCACTTAGATTGCCCATTTCCGTAGCTTTTTTAATATATGTTTCCATTCCTTTGATTTTTGTATAACAGCCAGCTAGTCTGTCTCCTGGTCTGGCATGTGATTTTGACAAACTGGTTAAAAATACACATCTGTTTAGAACTTTTTTAAAACCACTCATCATTTGATGGGCTTTTTTTCTTTTAATTGTAGAGATATATGCTAAATCAACCAGAAATATTATATTTGGCTTTATTCTATATGTCTCCTCAACAACTTCTTTTAATTGTTTTGCTTCTATTAATGTAGAAGTAGGATTCCCAATTGGCACAATATATACAACTCCTATTTTATTCTCTTTTACTAATTTACCAATATTATCTTTAGTGAAAAAATAATTATCTTTTTCCTGGCATTCAACTGTTTTAACTTTCATTCCGGATTCTGCAATTGCCAAATTAATAATTGGCTTATAACTTGGCACAGATGTTAAAAAATTTGAAGAAGTTTTATTAGCTTTATGATAAAAAGCCATTGCTTTAATTACTCTTCTAGCTGATTCTGAAGCTCCTCCGCTGGAAAAAAATATATTATCTGCATCTATACTTATTCCTCCCCAGAAAGACAAGTATTCAGCTAAAGCTTTTCTTACTTCCAGTATGCCTGCATAACTTCCATATCTAGCTAAAGGAACAGTTTTGTAATATTTTAAATCCAATTTCTTTTTAAAATCTGCAAGCTTTTCATAAACTTTTCCATCTGGTTTTATTCCCAATTCATCAGATAAAGATTCAAATCCAGATTCTCTATCAAAAGTAGCCGCATCAATATTTCCTATTGAAAGATTAACTCCCATTTTCTTCAGACCTTTTTCTTCACACAATTTACAATATTCTGTCCAAACTTTAACATGGACTCTAATAGGATTATTTCCTGCTGCAATTTCTGCAGCCGCCTGTTTAGCCAATTTCTTTCTGATTTCCTTCAAAGAATTCATAGGGTCTTATTATACATAATATATAATAATACTTAATGAAAACAGTAAATAAGCACATATCTCTTAAAGAAATTAAAAAAATGACCAAGCGTAGATTTGGCAACTTAGTAAAAGCTGTTGTAGATATTAACAGAAAAATAATGGTGGTTGACGCTGACCTTCATGCTGATGAAGAAGCTTTATTAATTCAATCAGGCTCTCAACAAGCAGATCTTTGGGGTATTAATTTTTATCCTGAAAAATATAATTCACCAGATTTTATTGAGTTTGATTCAATGATTAATCTTCGTCCTTCACAAAATAATCTAAGTCGTGGAGTTGAAGATAAAAAGATTCAAAAACAAATAAGACAAATTGTTAAAAACTTAATAATTAAATGAAATATTCCCACAAAGACCTTCAAAAAGGTAAATGGTTTGAGCTGGATCTAATTAATCAGATGGCAAATATTGGCAGTGAAGTATTTCGCACCATTAGCTCAAAAGAAAAAAATTTAAATAAAGATGCTCAAAAAGCATTTTACAGAAGCCTGGAGCTTCTTGAACTTACTCTTAATGATTCAAAAAACAAAAACAGGCTTAAAGAAATTACCAGAACTAAAGAAATGTTTATCGACTGGTATTTGGGAAACCCTTTATATAAATCAACATCTCAAGATTGGCAAAAATATTTCTTTCAATTTAATATGGCCGCCAGACTTAATACTTGAGACCTTCAAGGTCGGACCTTGAAGGTCATTTTGAGCGGGATATGGGAATCGAACCCATCTTTTCACCTTGGGAAGGTGATGTTGAACCACTCAACTAATCCCGCGCGGTTGAAACTAATCCCGCAACTACATTAATTCTAGCCTCAATTAATGAGGTTGTAAATTAAGCTTACTTAATGCTTTTGTTATCTGGGTAAAGTTAAAACTGTACCAACTTCAATTACATCAGGATTAGCTACTTTATCTTTATTAGCCTCCCAGACTTCTGTCCATTTGTAGCCATCACCATAAGATCTGACACAAATGCTCCACAGAGTATCGCCTTTAACTACAGTGTATTCATTTAACAAAACACTTTCTGCTGCTTTATCTATCTCTACAGAAGTATCTTGAATAACAGCCGTTTTAGGAATATTTAATTTTTGCCCTTCAGCTAAAAGATCAGCATTCACTAATTTGTTAGCCTCAGCAATATCTACCCAGTTATATCCTGATCCATAATATTTTTCAGCAATTTGCCATAAATGTTCACCTTTAACTACAGTGTGAGTAGATGGTAAAGCCTGAGGCACTAATTCTCCATTTTCTTCAACTAATTTAAGACCTTCTTCAATTATTTGTCCTGCTTCAGGTCCTTCTACTTTGTTGACACTGGAAAAATAGTTATAAATTAATATCCCCACAACAACCACTACTAATCCGCCTAAAAAAGTGCTGATAACAGACTCATTCAGTCTTAAGGTTTTTAACAGTTTTTCCAAGAAACTTTTATCATTATCTTCCATTCAATCCTCCTTTCTGGGCAGAAATTTCCGGGCAGTTTGGCGGGCAGTGAGCGGGACCGACGGGACTTGAACCCGCAACATCCACTTCGACAGAGTGGCACTCTAACCAATTGAGCTACGGTCCCACTAGCTCATATATTATCAATCAAAGACTATTCCGTCAATCAGGCTTATTATGCTAATATTAAATTATGGTTTCTTCTGGAAACTTCTCTAATTCAGCTATCGCTAAACTACTTAAAAATATTGCTGTTGCTTATAAACTTAAAAAAACACAACCTTTTAAGATGATTGCTTATGAAAAAGCTGCTGCTGTTATAGAACAAACAAATATTGATTTATGCACTCTGTGGAAAAATAATAAACTTACCTCTCTCCCTGGTATTGGAAAAAATATTGCTGATCATCTTGATGAACTTTTTCGCACAGGTAAAGTAAAGCATTTTGATAAACTTCTCAAATCTTATCCAAGAGCAATGTTCAGCTTAATAGAAATTCCCGGCATGGGGCCTAAAACAGCTCTTAAACTTTGTAAAAAATTTAATCTTAACAATCCTAAAACCGCCATTAAGCAATTAGAAAAACTCATAAAACAAAGAAAAATCAGTTCTCTCAAGGGTTTTGGTCAGGAATCAGCCAAAAATATTCAGGAAAACATCAATCAATTTAAACAAAAAAAGAACAGACTTTCTATATATCAGGCTCTTGCCTTATCTGAGCAAATAATAGATTATCTTAAGCAATCGTCTCATATTCTTCAGGTAGAGCCTTTAGGCAGTCTTCGTCGTCAATCTTCTACTGTTGGTGATATTGATATAGCCGTAGCTACCAAACAGCCTCAGAAAGCTTTAGACTATCTCTTAAAATACCCTGAAATTAAAAAAATAATCAATCAGGGAACCAGCAAAGCATCTGTTATTCTTTCCAATAATTCTCAGATAGATGTCAGGCTTCAATCTCCTGACACTTTTGGCTCTTTATTGCAGCATTTTACCGGTTCAAAATCCCATAATATTAAATTACGCCAGTTAGCTCAGGAAAAAAATCTTAGTTTGTCAGAATATGGCATTAAAGATAAGCAAGGAAAACTTAAAAAATTCTCTTCAGAGGAAAAATTCTATCAGGCTCTAGGACTAGATTGGATTCCTCCTCAATTAAGACAGGCTAGGGGAGAGATAAAAGCCGCTCAGATTCATAAATTACCTCAGTTAATAAACTTAAAAGATATTAAGGGTGATTTTCATGTTCATACTAATTATGATTTGCAATCAAGCCATGATTCTGGAACAGATTCTTTTGAGATTTTAATTAAAAAAGCTCATCAACTTAATTTTCAATATATTGGTTTTGCTGATCATAATCCCAGTATTAGCCAGCATTCTTCACAGCAAATAATTAGTACTCTCAAAAGACGAAAACAAGAAATCGAGAAAATAAAATACTCAAGTGAAAAGAAAGTG
>Ga0209976_10000058_pt1 | contig 79537 bp, 72 predicted proteins | sample SumtaG_FD_182806 | JGI IMG/M metagenome (GOLD analysis project Ga0209976, IMG submission 182806) | Deep subsurface microbial communities from Indian Ocean to uncover new lineages of life (NeLLi) - Sumatra_00157 metaG (SPAdes) (version 2) | ecosystem: Environmental > Aquatic > Marine > Oceanic >... | reverse complement strand
TTTGTTAACTCCACTAATGGCTATTTAATTTCTCCTAAAGATTCCTCTGCTTTAACTCGAGCCATGAAACTAGCTATTAAAAATCAATACCTTAAAGTTTTAGGCAAAAACGGTTTTAATCTCATCAAAAACTACACTTGGTCAAAAACAGTTAATCGCTACTATCAAGCCTTAATCACTTTACGCCAATAATCAAGAATTGTTTTAAAGCTATCCTCTAAATTATATTCAGGTTTCCAGCCAAGTTTAACTAATTTACGATTATCTCCCTGAATTATCTTAAGGTCATTCTTTCGCCAATTTTCTTTCAGCTTTACTCTAAATTTTGCTTTACTATTCTTCTCTAACCACCTGACCACTTCTTTTATGGCAACAGCTTTATTATTGCAGACATTATAAATTTCTCCTGGTTTGCCCTTTTGAACAAGTTTTAGATAAGCCTTAACCCCATCTCTGACATCAGTAAAGTCGCGCTTAATATTTAAATTGCCCACCGCCAAAATTGCTCTAGTTTTTTCCATTTCTATTTCCACCACTTTTTTTATCAAATCATTTACTACAAAACCTTCAGCTTGGTACGCTCCGATTAGTAAAATACTTCGACTAACTATCAGGGGAATGCCATAACTTTTAGCCAGCTGTAAGCCAACCATTTCTTGAGTTAACTTACTTAATCCATAGGCTGTTCTTGGTTCTACTTGGTCAGTTTCTTTAAATGGTTTTCCCTGGTTTTCTTTATAAACCGCCGCTGTTCCGGCAATTAATACTCTCGGCTTTTTCCTTAAATTACTTATGGCTTTAAATAAATTAACCGTTCCAAATAAATCTACTTTAAGATTTTTACTTAAAGTTTTATCAATTAATTTATCACTTCTTAATATTGGGCTAGCTAAGTGAAAAATATAATCAGGCTTTTCTTTATTTAGTATCTTTTCCAGCTTGCTTTTATTACTCAAATCTCCCTGATAACCGCCTTTAACCTTTTTTAAATCAATCCCTGTTACCTGAATTCCTTCACTTTCTAATAACTCCCTTAAATGTTTGCCGGTAAACCCAGCTATGCCTGTAATAAATGCTTTCATTGGCTATAGTATACTAAACTCATATGAAACTTTCTGTAGTCATGTCTGTTCACAATAATGCTTCAACTCTTAAACAAGCCATTGATAGCCTCCTTCACCAAACCTTTAAAAATTTTCAGCTTATTATCCTTAACGATGCTTCTACCGACGAATCTACCACGATTCTGACTAAATCTGCCTTAGATGATAAAAGAATTAAAATAATTACTAATAAAGCTCAGCTTGGTTTAACTAAGTCTCTTAATAAAGCCTTAAAGCAAGTTAAAACCAAATACATTGCTCGTATGGACGCTGATGATATATCTTTGCCCAGGCGCCTTGAAAAACAACTCGATTTTCTGGAAAAACATTCAGATATCATGTTTATCGGCACTGCTGCTTATTTAATCAATGACCAGGAAAAACAAATCGGTCTTAAGCGTTTTCCTAGTGATAATAAGACTTTGCGCCACTTAATTCTCCGTTATTGTCCTTTTATTCATCCCACTTGGATGTTTCGCCGTTCCATTTTAAGAGAAATAGGGGATTATAACGAGAATTTTCCTTTTGCCCAGGATTACGAATTTGTCTTACGACTAATGAGTAAATATCAGGTTGCTAATCTACCTCAGCCTTTACTGCGCTACCGAGTTGATTCACCCACCGCCATCTCTTTAAAAAATCTTAAACAACAAGAAAAATTTGCTCTCAAAGCTCGTTATTTAGCTTTAAGTCACTATGGTTATCCCAGATCAGAATCCTGGAAACTTGTCAAACCCGCTCTGTCTTGTCTTGTCCCTGCTTCAATAAAAAAACCCATCTACCGTCGCTTCTTCTGGGAATACTCTTAGGTTCAGAATCCTACTCCCTGCACTAAAGCCTTACGCAAGCTATCACCAAAAAACAATAGGGCTTTATTCATGACTGCTACAAACCAGACTCTAACCTTATTCACTAGCCCACACTAATTTTTTTCCTCAAGAAAATGATGGTAATGGTAGCTGGAAATAAAGCCTAATAATATGATAGATTTAACAAGAACAATGAAACACAATCCTGTAGCTTCCAAACTATTAAAAAACCAAAAGCTGTTATTAATAATCATTATCATTGTTGCCCTTTTTCTCAGGTTTTGGCGTTTGGGATACCCAGATGTTGATCCAGATGAAGGCCATTATGCTTATGATGCTTATCATCTTTATAAAGCAAATCCAGGCATGGTCTGCCGTTTTCATACCCAATATCACTATCAAGAACAACTTGGTCATCCTTGCTTAACTCAATACCTAATCGCTATTTCCTACAAACTTTTTTCACCAAGCGTCTTTACCGCCCGCTTAGTCCCGGCTATTTTTGGTTCCTTAATCATATCGCTTATCTACTTTATCTCTCAGTCTATATTTACTAATCCGTTAGTTAGTTTAACTGCAGCCTCAATCTATGCCCTCTTTCCTTTAGCAGTTAAGTTTGATCGCACTACTTACCTAGATACTTTGATGGCTTTTATGGTTGCTGTTTTCTTAGCTGTTTTTATTAAGTTTAATAAATCCAAAAAGCCCATCTACTCAATTCTTCTTGGAATTACTACTGGCTTACTTTTACTAACAAAACTTAGCGCTATCCTTATTCTTATATTTTTACTACTAGATTTTTCTATTTCTCTTAAGAAAAATTATAAACAAACAGTTACCAAATATTTCTTTGTCTTTCTTGGGTTTATTCCTGTCTTTTTCCTTGGAGCAAATCCACAAGCTTATCTTAATGGCATCATTAATCCAACAGATCAAAATTTTGTCATCCAAAACCTGCTGCCTTCTCTTAAGGGTTTTATCTACATTATTTCTAAAAAATCCTTTGTTCAACTAATTCCGCCTATTTATTTAGTTTTTGTTCTGCTTGGATTAATCAAGTATATCCGGAATAAAAAACCAGCCTTTTTATTACTTTACCTTTTTTCGTGGTTACCCCTTGCTGGCTCTTTTATTCTTGGTAGAAGCAATTTTTACCGATTACTACCTTTAGTTGTCTTAACTAGCTTCTTGGCTGCTTACTACTTAAGTTTACTTAAAGCAAACTGGCAGAAAGTTTGGATCTTCACTCTTTTGCTATGGTTTCTTTTTGCTTCAATAAAATGGGGTATCAATGAAGTCAATCAATTAAAACCTATTGATGCCAAAGTAATGAAATTTCTTGAAAGTTCATTAACCAAACAAGACAAAATTTATCTTTTCGAGCTTCCCAACAACTATATTTATTGGAATGATAAATTAAATCTAACTCTTAACCCAGATTGGCAGAACGTTATACTTGAAGACTATAAATGTGTCCTGTCAACCGATTTAAAGAATCAAGGACAAATGCTTAATCAGTCTTTATTAAGCCAAAAACACGGGAACTTCTCGCTATATAATAAGATTTCAAACAACTCTAGAAGCATCCTAATTTTCTGCCAAGATTAATCTTCCTTCATTTTCAAACCAGGCTCTAACATTGTATTGTTAAGTAGCCTGCACTTTGTGGTAAACTAAATTAATTCTATGGTGAAAACTATTGCTAAATACGCTTTATTAGTCGCCGCCATTCTTCTTATTAGTCTTAGGTTAGCCACCTTAAAACCTGAACCGCCTGAAAGACTTAAGCCTCCTCCTTCTCCTTCACCTCAGGGTCCTGACTATATCGGTTGGAAAGAGTTTAAAAACGAAACCTATGGTTATATGATCAAACACCCTCATGATTGGTACTTTCATCAAGCAGACCTTAACCCTCCTCCACCTACTACCATTCTACTTTCTAATAAGCCTGAAGAAAAAAAATCCCAACCTCACGTTTATGTAGAAATTTTTGTTGATCAGCGCTTAGGTAGAACTTTAGATAATTATGAAGAGATTCAAGACCTTGTCTCTCAAGGTCATGTCGCCCGGCCTTTAAAAGTCTATGACTCTCCCGCAGTTTTAATTGACAATTTAGGTCAAGATGGTAATCTAACCACTATGTATGTTGAGCACGGAGATTATATTTATCGCCTTGGTTGGAACGGCACTCGATCTGATGTTCGAGGTCAGTTTAAAAATAAAAGCTTGGCTATAATGGCTTCCTTAACTTTTCTAGACTAGCTTTTTAATAATTCTATTAGCCCCTCTTTTAACCCTACCTTAGGTTCCCAGTTAATTCTTTGTTTGATTTTACTAATATCAAACCGGTTTTTGTTTATATCATGCGGTCGGGATTTTCCTGAATAAGAGATTTTTGCCTTTTTTCCACTAACCTCTTGTGCTAATCTAACTAAAGCACCTAAGGATGTTGGTTGAGGATATGCAATGTTATATATTTCCCCTGGCTGAGTCTTGACATGAGCAAACTTTATATAAGCTTTAACTAAATCTTCAACATAAATATAACTTCTCTCAATCTCTGGCTTAGTTAAAGCTAAAGTTTGTTGATTAACTAAGTGTTTTAAAATAATAGGCACAATATAAATCTTTTCCTGCCCAACTCCATAAACATTTGAAGTCCTTAGAATCAAGCTGTCCACCTTAAACACTCGGCTATAAAATCGGCACAATTCCTCTCCCAGCCATTTAGTAAACGAATAATGAGTTGTTGGCTTCGTTGGATCAGTCTCTTTTTTGTAATCTGCATATGGTTGATCATAAACATAAGTGCTGGGAAAGATTAATTTAGCTTTGACTCGCTTGCAATACTCCAGCACATTGACTGTTCCCAAGACATTCACTTTATAAGCCAAGCTAGTATTTTCATTAGAGGCTTTATAACCCGACACTGCTGCTAAATGAAAGACTGTATCGACTTGAGGTAATTTAGCAAAGTCATTCATTCTGCTCACATCTTGATTGTTTTCTAGGTTAAACTTCACCACCTCTATCTCTTGGGCTTCTAGGCTTTTACTTAAATGCTTGCCAATAAATCCCCGACTACCAGTAATCAAGACTTTCTTCATAAGAGTAATTTTAGCATATAATATAAGCATGCTTTCTATTTGTTCTCCTCAACTAGGTCTCTCGCCTGAGTCTAACTCTGGCGGTGAAGTCTATGATCGAGAAGTCATCACTCGTTTATGTCAAAAAGACCTAAAAGTCTATAGTTTGCTCCCAAGAGGCAGAAGCTACTCTCAGCATCAAAATCTTAAGGTCAATTACGCCTTAATTCGTCCCATGACTCCGCCTCATATCTACAATCTTTTCGTTTTCTCATATTTACTCAAAACCTACCTGACTAACAGATTTGATCTACTGCGAGTTCACAATCCTTACTTTATTGGCCCAGCTGCGGTTACCTTTAAAAAACTCTTCCCTCAAGTGCCGTTAGTCGCTTCTTATCTTCATCTAGAAGAGGGGATTAACTATTTTATTGACAAGCAGCTCATTAAACACTTTAACCATATAATTACTATCTCTCAAAGCACTAAAACAGAGATTATTGATCGATTTAACTATCCTAAATCTAAAATCTCAGTCACCTATCCAGGTGTAGATAAAAAATTCCAGCCTGGCTCTAAGCCCCAAGATTTAATTAACCAATATAAACTTAAAAATAAAACAATTCTTTTATTTCTTGGCGGTCTTAAAAAACGAAAAAATCTAACCTTTCTCCTCAAAGCTTTTTCTCAGCTTAAACAACCAAAAGCATCTCTAATTATAGCCGGTACTGGTCCTCTACTGGCCAAACTCAAACTCAAAGCCAACAGCCTGGGTATCTCCTCTCAAGTTCAATTTCCTGGCTTTATTTCAGAAAAAGACAAACTTAAATATTACCAGCTAGCTGATATTCTCCTTTTACCCTCCCTAAAAGAAGGTTTTGGCATGACTATTACCGAAGCCGCTGCTTGTAGTGTTCCCGCCATAGGCGCTGACCACTTTTCCATTAAAGAAATCATTCAATCAGAAAAAACTGGCTTTTTAGCTCAACCAGAAAACCTTAATGACTGGAATCAAAAACTGATTCAATTAATTAAATCAAAGCCTTTACGTCAAAAAATGGGTCAAGCAGCTCAAAAACATGTTCGTCAAAAGTTTTCCTGGCAAAAAAATATCAACACTCACCTTAAAATATTTAATCAGCTAGTCAAAACATGAATCTGCTCTTTCTCAACGAATATGCCCCACCGCACTTTGTTTCTGGCGCTGAAAGAAGCATGATGGCCCTATTTACTGCCTTAAATAAATCAAAAAAACTTAAAGCCTACCTCTTATCTCCAAATCTAGGTGGTCAATCCCAATATTTAAGGTTTCCTTTTATAAGAAAAATTAAACCAGGTAAAACCTTAACGCCTTTATGGTTTAATAATCCCATTTTTTGGTTTTACGCTGCTTATCATATAAAAAAAGCCATAAAAAATTATCATATCAATCTAATTCATGTTCATGGCAAATATATTCAACCCTCAGCTATTATTGCTGCCTGGTTGACCAAAACTCCAGTCATTACTACCGTGAGAGACTTTAAGTTTTTATGTCCATTAGCTTTGTGTTACACCAATCAGCAAAAAAAATGCTCTCTAATTCATTATCTCGCTCAGGAAATCCCTGAATACTTAGATAAATACACTCAGTCATCAATCCTAAAACCATTCATAGCCCTTCGTCTTATCTTAGCCAAACTAGGCCAAAATGACCTTAAATGGTTTTTAAATCGAGCTAGTCAAGTTATTGCTGTTAGCCCTCAACTGGCTAAAATTTATAAGACTGCTGGCATTAAAAAAACCGCCTCTATTTACAATCTTCCTCCTCAAAAACAAATTCGTAAGAAAAAACTCTTAACCAAAACCATTATTTCAGTCGGCAAATTATCTTATGGTAAAGGCACAGACATTCTACTTAAAGCAGCTGCTAAGCTACCAGCTTACCAGTTTATTTTCGCTGGCAAAAAAAACATTAGCCTTAAAGACGAATTTCCTTCTAACTGCCAATATCTTGGCCAACTATCTCATAAAAAAATCTTAAAACTATTTAACCAGGCTGATATTTTTATTATTAACTCTCGATGGCCCGAGCCCTTAAGCCGCGCTGCCTTAGAAGCTTTAAGTTTTGGTTTACCTATTATTGCCTCAAATCGCGGTGGTAATCAGGAAATTATTAAGAATAATGGTTTTTTAGTCAATCCTGATAAACCCCAGGAAATTATTAAGACTATTAAGGAAATATTCTCTAAGGATTTAAATAAGCTTAGCCAAAATAGCTTAAAATTATTTAAAACACGCTTTAATCGTCAAATGATTATTCAAAAGCACCTAAAGCTCTACCAGTCCTTATTATGAACCTTGGCTTAATTCTTTCACCAGGCGATAGTTTAACTAAGCAGCAAAAATCGGGCCAGTTAAATAGATTAATTAACTATTACCTTAAACCATATTCTAAAAACTTTAAAAAAGTTTATCTTTTTAGTTACGGCGATTTTAATTTCAAAACCAAACTGCCTTCAAACATAAAAATTATTCCTAAGCCAAAATTAATTCCTTATCAGTTTTATCAGTTTTTTCTACCCTTAATTCATCAAAAAATTATTAGAGATATTAATATTTTTCGAGTCTTTCAAGCCATTGGGGGACTACCAATGCTATTGATTAAAAAACCTTTTCTAGTTACTTACGGTTACCATTACCACCAATTTGCCCAAGTTGAAAAAATGCCGATAAAAGCTCAACTAATTAAGCTATTCATAAAACCAGTATTAAAAAAAGCTGGCAAAATCATTGCTACCTCTAAAGAAAACAAAAACTACTTAACTAAAGAAGGTTATCAATCCAAGGTTCATCTAATTCCCAACGGAGTTGATCCTAAAAAATTCAAACCAGACGGTAAAAGAGACACTATGACAGTTTTATCTATAGGTAGATTAACTTATCAAAAAAACCACCCTCTACTTATCAAAACCATTGGTCAGTCTAAATATCGATCAAAAATAAAACTTAATATTATTGGTCAAGGCTCTTTAAAATCAAAGATTAAAAACCTAGCTTCTAAATTAAAGGTTAACTTAACTATTTTTAAACCAATCAGTCACCAAAAACTAGTTAAACATTATCAAAAAGCTTCAGTTTTTGTTTTAACATCTAAAACTGAAGGCCAATCTAAAGCACTACTTGAAGCCATGAGTGCGGGTTGCGCTTGTTTAACCACTTCTTTTCCAGGCAATATAATTATTGATGGCCAAACTGGTTTAATAGCTAACTCGCCAAAGATCTTAGCGGCAAAACTAGACTCTCTCTTGAAAAATCCTCAACTCTGTCAACAATTAGGAAAAAAAGCCCGTGAAACTATTATTCAGCAATATCATCTAAAAAAACTGGTTTTAAAAGAGATTAAATTACTGCTTAATTATAATTAAAATTAATTAATGAAAAAGAAACCTTTAAGATTTACTTTATTCGTTTTCTTGTTTTTAGGCTTAACTGTCAGCGGTATTTTATTTTTTTATTATAAAGGTGATCGAAATAGTTATCTCAACACCGCTATCAATAATTTTTCAAAGAACAACCCCCAATTATCTATAAATTTGAAAAAAGCCACTAAAGCTCTAGATGTTTTATATATTTTTCATCAGTTAATTCCCTCAGACATTCCTACCTACACCTTAACCATCAAAGGCAATGACCTGCTCCGGTTAAACACCAATCTGCCTGAAAATGATCGTTTAACAGCAGAATATAAAAAATATATTCCAGCTCAGTTTAGCTATCAAGGTAAAACTTGGAATGTTAAGGTTCGTTATCGGGGGGATAATCCGAATCATTGGAGATTTTCAAAAAAATCTTGGCGAGTTAAATTTAAAAACTATTTCGAAGGCCAGGAAGCCATTAACCTTATCCTGCCAGAAGACCGATATTTTTTTATCGAACCATGGATCAGCAGGATGGGTAAAAAACTAGGCCTAGTTACTCCTGAGTTTAGCTTGGTTAATTTAGTCGTTAATGGCCAATCAGGGGCCTATCTTAAATCAGAGCAATGGGGGGAAGCTTTTTTAAAAAATCATGGACTATCTGAAAAGGCTGACCTATACGGTGAAGCTGAGTTTGATAAGCCTGTGTCCAATTTATACACTGATGTTTCCAACTTTAAAAAATACACCTTTAATCCTGATAACCCTCAAGATGATTTTAGCAATCTCCAGGCACTGTTGGACTTAATTAATCACACTTCTGATCAGGAATTTTTTGACCAGCTGCCACAACTAGTTGATATCGACAATTTTTTATTATGGCAAGCTCAGTCAGCCTTGGGATTTAGTCATTCCCAAAAAAGAAGCCACAATTTAGTCACTTATTTCAATCCTGACATTAATAAATTTCAATTTATTCCCTGGAATGTATCAATGGCCGACATTCATCCGGATAATCCAGATTATGACTATAATCCTTTAATGACTCGAGTATTGTTCAACCCAGACTACATGTTTAAAAGAAACCTTATCTTGTGGCAATATATTAGCAATCAAGACAATTTGATAGATGATCTTGATTATTATGACCAGCTCTACCAGTCATCCCGAGGTGATTTTTACCGAGACTCTCAGAAAATTTTCCCTAATCTCGATTTTGATTTAAGAGTCAGAAAATACCGAAAAAGAATTGTAGCTGCCCAACAAAAAATTAAGCAATTATTAAATGATGCCCGGGCTCAAATAAAGATTGAACAGAATTTTCAACTTGAGTCTTCAGTCTTAGCATACCTCGTTATTGAAAGTCAGGGATTCTCTAGCCTGCAGATTAAAAAAATCAGCTTAGATCTTGATAAAACAGCCAACCTTTCTTTAATTAAAGACACTAATCAAAATCAACGACTAGATGTCAATGACCAAAACTTAGGCAGTTTTAACTTACTTAGAAACAATCATTATTTTCTTGAACCCGACCATATTCTAATTCATACTCAAAGAGAGCTAGGTTTACCCCAACAACCCTTTCAGCTCAAGCCCACTCAGCAAGGCTTTTTTATTACTGCTTCTAACTTCAATCAAGCCACCAATATTCAGACTGAACTCATTAATGCTATTACTCAAGAACCAATACAGATAGATAAATGAAAAAAGATAAAAAATTTACCAAATACCAGGAACGAGGCGCTTATCATCAGCAACAAATGAAACGATCAATTTTTACTTTTAACGCCTTCGTTCATCTTCGATATCAACAAGTTCTTAAGCTTATTCCAAAAAACCGGAAAATAAAACTATTGGATGTTGGCTGCGGTGAAGGAGCCTTGCTTTCCTTAATTAAACAAAAAACTAAAGCTTCTGTCGTCGGGATTGATCCGGAAGTTGAATCCTTCAAATCCATAAACAGTTTAAAAATCATTAAAGGCTCTGCCTATAAGCTACCTTTCAAGCCAAGCTCTTTTGACTATATTATTTCTACTGAAGTCATCGAACATCTATCCCAAACTAAAAAATATCTTTTAGAGATTAATCGAGTTTTAAAACCAAAAGGCAGGTTAATCATAACTACCTTAGTTAAACTATCTGAAACTCCTGAAGATAAAATGCATGTTAAGGAATACACTCCCCTTGAACTGAAAAATTTACTTAATCAATATTTTGATAAAGTTACTATCAAAACTTCACATCCAGCCTGGTTAAAAAAACTCTATACTTTCACATTCGTTAAAATTAGTAAGTATCACTTAGACATATTTCGTTGGTTGATTAACTTAATTGTTTTAACTATCAAATCGAATCCATTTAACTTAAAATTAGGTCAACTATCTCAGCAAATCGCCATTTGTCAAAATAAAAAGGCCTTAAAATGATCGGTAGCAATGTCTTGATCCAGATATTTAGCAGCTTAGCCGGCAGCATAATCACTTTTTTTACTTTGTCTTTATCAGCTCGCCTATTTGGCCCTAGCATTTTAGGCAACTTGGCTTTTGTAATAAGTTTATTTGGCTTGGTTTTTGCCTTCGCAGATTTAGGTTTTTCCCGGGCCCATGTTCATTTTACCGCTAGTCTTAAAAAAGCTGGTAAAACCTTAGGCACTTTTATCAGAATCAAACTGCTTTTATTAACCTTAACCGGCCTCTTAGCTACCATATTGGGTTTAACCAAAACTACTAGCTTCAAAGGACTGTTTCTTTTAATGTTAATTTGCCAGCTTAGTTCTCGTTTAGCCGAAGCAATCTTAATTACCTTTGAAGGCTTACAAGTCTCAATTCCCCAAAACACTATTCGATTAATCTCCAAAGCTTTTCGTTTACTAGCCGTTATTATTCTAGGTTATAGCTTGAAAAATAATTTTGGCTACAGTCTTACCTTTTTAGCAGAAAGCCTTAGCTTAGTAATTCTAGCCTTTTTTGTCCTTAGTCGCTTTAAGCCTTTAAAATATTCAAAAAGCCTAGCTCGAAAATATCTTAAATACAGCTTGCCATTTTTTGCCATCTTCCCTTTGTCTTACTTTCTAGATCATGGAGTAGTAGTTATCTTAAAAAATCTCTCCACCACCATTCAAGTAGGCTATTTTTCAGCTAGCCAAAATCTAGCCGGTTTTGTAAAATCTCTTTTTGGTTCAGTGATGATTTTTTTCTTTCCCCAAATCTCCAAACTTTTTTCCAAAAAAGACCATCAATCAATAGAAAAATACTTAAACCTGACTTTAAAATATTTATTGTTACTGATGACTCCCCTGTTAATGTTTTTGTTTTTACTCCGTCGGGAAATAGTCAGTCTGGTTTTAGGGGCACAGTTTTCTCCAGCTGTGCCGGTTTTCAGTTTATTTTTACTAGGCACTTATTTATTAATGATTCTTGCTCCTTACGACCAAGTCTTGTTTGCTACTCGAAATCATCAACCATTAATCTACGTCAATCTAGTTAGCTTGATTGTCGCTCTTACTAGTAGTTATTTCTTAGTGCCTATTTTAAACAGTCAAGGAGCAGTTTTAAGTTTGATTATTGCCTGGATTATCAACGGTATTTGGCATTTATGGTTAATTAAGAAAAGGCTTCAGCTTGTCATCCTGCCTCAAATATTTAAGTTCATTTTCCCAGCCATATTATTACTAATCCTGTCAGAGTCAGTCATGGATTCTTATTATCCCACTTTAGTTATTAAACTCCTGATCAGTCTTGTCAGCCTATCTCTATATCTAATATTTCTTTACGGTTTTAAAGTTTTTAATAAAAAAGATATTCGCTATTTTGCTAGTTTAATTAACTTAGCTAAAAAATAAACCTACATATAACCCAAACTTCTTATTAATTGTTGCTTTTTAATTATGATTTTTAAAATGAAAAAGGCAAAAATCGCCAAAATCGCTATTTGGATATCTGTTACTGCCGGCATTTTATTAATGACTTCCAATGCTATTCATTATGATTATTTGGGTGGTTATGATGCTTGGGGTCATATTAAGTATGCTAAAATCACTAGTCAGCAGTGGCGCTTTCCTACAAAGACAGAGTCTCATGAAAGTTATAACCCGCCCTTATTCTATCTTCTCAGCGGTTCTATTATCCGGTTAACCTCGATTGTTAATAACCAAGACTTTGAGTCCAGCATTAACGCCTTTAAGCCAGTAGGAATATTTCTTGCTATTAGTTATTTATTGGCTTGGTTCAAAATATTTCAACGCCTTTATCCCAAGCAAAAAACTTCTCAAGTAATTTTTATTATTTTGTTATTCTCATTACCTGTATTTCACAAAACCATTGTTATGCTGAACACAGAAATTCTCCTAATGACTCTTGTAAGTTTCGCTCTTTGGTATTTTATTGCTGTTTTTCAGGATAAACCAACTATTAAAAAAACCTTAGTTCTTGCTGGCCTAACTTCATTAGCTTTATTAACTCGTTTTCCAGCGTTACCTTTATTTATAGCCATCATGATTGGCATTTTAGGATTGGGCTTTATTAAAAAGATCACCTGGAAAAACTCTTTAAAGCTATTACTTGTTTTTTTAATATTTGTTGTCACTGCTACTAGTTGGTTTTACTACGGCCGGCGCCAACATGGTATTTACACTGGAGGTAGAAACTCTGAGCCTACAGAGATACCGTTTTTTAAACGTCAATCGCTTGCTTTTTATTTTGACATTCCTTTTACTTTAATGATGAACTATCCTATCAGATTCTCCCCTCAGACGCCTCTTAATCGGTTAATCCCCATTTATTACTCTGATTTGTGGGGAGATTGGTGGAACTACTTTTCTCAAAGACGTTTTGGCATTAGTGTTGAAGACCGCCGGCAAGACCATTACTTAACCACTCCTCAAAGAGTCGCTAATCTAGCCTTGCAAAATAAAATTAATTTCCCAACAACTCTGCTTATAGTTGTTGGTTTTTGCTCCCTCATTCTTAGAACCATAAAAGCTATATATAAAAAACCAAACAATAAATGGTTAACAGAGTTAATCTTTCTTAATCTTTCTTTGTTAACTTGGATTGGTCTACTTATTTTTCTAACGAAATATCCCTACTATAAAGCCAACGGGGTTAAACCTTCATATATGCTCAGCGCTATCCCTGTTTTTATCTATAGCGCTGTTACCTTCTTACTAGGTGTTCTTAAAAAAAATAAACCCATCTTTATTTCCCTAACTCTTTGGTTAGCTTTTTCAACAGCTATTAATCTATGGTTTGATTATTATTAATTATTAGCTTGCTAACTCTACATCTTTTAAAGCCCCATGCTGTTTCTTTGGCTTAAATGAGTGTGTTAAAATTGGTACTAATGTTTATTCCGCTGGCAAAACCTAATTTTGGCACCATTGAAAAAAAACTTGTTAATCAATGCCTAGATACGGGCTGGATATCTTCTATTGGTAATTTTGTCGATCAATTTTCAAAAGAGTTTTCTAAAACAGTTAAAGCTAAATACTCATTGCCAGTTAGTAACGGTACTGTTGCTCTTCATTTAGCTCTAATTGCCTTAGATATAGGCAAAGGAGACGAAGTAATTGTTCCAGCCCTAACCTTTGTTGCTTCAGCTAACTCAATTAGCTATACCGGAGCCAAACCAGTTTTTGTTGATATTGAACCTGATACATTTAATTTAGATATTCAAAAACTTAAATCTAAAATCACCAAAAAGACTAAAGCTATCATGACTGTTGATCTTTATGGGAATCCAGTTAATTTTAACCAAGTTAAACAAATTTGCCGTAAATATAAACTTAAATTTATTTCAGACTCAGCTGAATCATTGGGATCTTTTTATAAAAGCAAGCCAGTTGGTAGTCAGGCTGATGTTTCGATTTTCAGCTTTTTTGGCAACAAAATCGTTACCACCGGTGAGGGTGGCATGCTAGTCACAAATGATAAGAAAATTTATCAAACCGCCAAGCTTTATCGCGATCAAGGCAAAGATACTTCAATTCATCCTTATTACCATTCAGTTATTGCCTTCAACTATGCTATGACTAATCTTCAAGCCGCAATTGGAATAGGCCAATTAAGAAGATTAAAGACTTTTGTTAAGCAAAAAAGAGAAATTGCTTTATCTTACGAGAAGCTTTTAGCTAATATACCAGGCATTTCATTTCAAAAAGAACAAGCCTATGCTCAATCTAATTATTGGATGTTTTCTATTTTAGTTAATGAACAAAAATTTGGTCGCTCTAGAGATGAATTAATTTCTTATCTAAAACAAAAAAACATTGAAACCAGGCCATTTTTCTATCCCTTACCTTTATTGCCGCCTTATAAGACTACTCAATTTTCTAAAAACTTTCCTGTTACTAAAAAAATTGCTGCCCAAGGAATAAATCTGCCCACCTTTGCCAGTTTGACTAATAAGCAAATTAAATATATCTGTGACTCAATCTGTGCTGCCAAAAAATAAACTAGGGGCTTTTATTAATTGGCTTAAATAGCATTAAATATGTAATTGGCAGCCACCAGGGTAAACGACACCGCTTAATTAACTTAAATTTATTTTTTAAGGCTTTTTCCATAATTTCAGGATCATAAGATTTTAGGGTTACATCACATTCAACTGAAGCATCTAACCCCAATTTAGTCAACATAGGGTAAAACTTTTGTCTTAGTGGTTCATTTGGAAAGGTAATTAATAATCGACCATTAGGTTTAATTGTTTTACTAACGTTATCAATAAAACTATTTAGATTAGACATATGCTCTAAGACTTCTGCAGCTAAAACTACATCAAATAAATTAGCTTTAAATGGCAACTTTCTAGCATCTGCTTGTAAGATCGTCACATTTTTCTTTAACTTTGGTCTAGCTTTTAATTTTTCCTCTAATTTTTCTAAGGGTTTTTTTATAAAATCAATCGCTGTTACCTTAGCTCCTTTTTCTGCCAATTTAATAGTGATATGGCCAGCCTCACAACCAGCATCTAATACCTCTAAGCCCCTAATATTACCCAGCTCTTTTAGTATTTTTCTTACTCGCCATCTTGAAGGAATACCTAATATGAGTCGCAAATAGTATTCATCCATTGACTCGACTTTGTACATCAATTCAGCTGCCGCTCTATCTGATAATCTTTTTTTAGGCATGAAAAGATAATAGCATAGATTTATAATAAATCATTCTATGAAAAAAATTCTTACTATCTTGCTTTTCAGCTTCATCTTAGTTTTCTTACTTCACAACTTACTATACTTTCCACCAAGGGGTAGCTATGATCCAGGTTCACACTACCGCTATGCTAATACTTTATTAAAACAAAAACGCTTCCCTATTAGAGATGAATCAGTTCATTTTCACAATCCGCCTCTCTGGTATTTAATTGGTTCGGCTTCAATTGCTTTTACTGAAAATATATTAAAGTTAACTGATTGGCGTTTAACCATTAAGCCTTGGCAAATGACCAACCTGCTTTTTAGTTTTTTCTCATTAGTTTTATGGTATAAAATCAGCCGATTTGTTTTTAAAAAACAAGCCTATCCTAGTATATTTTTTATTCTCTTTCTCTTTTCGCTTCCGGTCTTTTTACGCATTAGCGCCATGATGTCCATAGAGCCAGTCTTAACTTTTATCTCCAGCTTATTAATTTTTCTCCTTTTTAAATTTACTCGTAATAAATTAACCATTAAACATTTAATCATTTTTGGCACAATTTTAGGCCTAGCCATGATTACTAAAATCACCAGCTATGCTTTTGTTGTAACTTTAGGCTTAATTATATTTATAACCGTTTGGCTGAAAGATAAACGTGACTTAATGACTAGTATCTTTGCTGGTTTAGTTGTAGCTGGTTTAATTCTTGCTCTCTCAGGTTGGTTTTACATTTACAAAGCTAAAGCCTATGGTTTACTTACTTCTGGCAAAATTTATTCTATCAGAACCCAGCCAAAAAGTTTTTACACCGACTATCCAATAAGAATTATGTTATCTTATCCAGTTCGTCCTTGGATAGGAAACAAGTTTTTTCCAGTTATGTATGTTGATTTCTGGGGAGATTATTGGAACTATTTTTCTCAACGTCGCTACGGTGTTGATATTGAATTCCTAAGAACCAAGAATCGTGAAAAAGTTTCTGAAACCCGTCGACTAGATCTTGCCAGACAAACCCAAGTTAATCTATTTACTACTGCTATTATTGTTTTAGGTTTTATTATTACCTCCCTTAGGAGAATAAAATCCATTTTTAAAAATAAATTCAACCATCAGTCAATTCAATCCTTAACCCTGCTTACCTTTTTCTGGGTATCTTTTTTAGGTTATTTTTATTTTCAATCAAGAGCCCCAAGCTGGGATGGCAGTAATATTAAACCTTCTCATTTAATCTATATTTGGCCTGTGCCTATTTTATTCACCGTTGAGTATCTTTACTCAATCAAAAATAAATTCATTCGTTTAAGTATCATTCTATTGTTATTTTTCCCCATAGGCCTTAATCTATGGTTTAGCTGGTTTTAATTATGAAAAAAGTTTCTGTAATTCTACCTACTTATAACGAAGCCGGTAATATTCAAAAACTAATTGCCGCTATTCTCAAGCAACTAAAGCCTATTTCAGTTAAACCTGAGATTATAGTTGTTGACGATAACAGTCCAGACGGAACAGCCAAAAAAGTAAAAAACCTGCCAGTTAAACTAATAGTCAGAAAAAACCAACGTGGTCTAGCCACAGCTATTTTAAAAGGGATTAAACAATCAACTGGCTCTATTATTGTTATTATGGACACAGACTTTAATCATCAGCCAAGAGATCTTCCTCTGCTATTAAAACCAATTCTCCAAAAAAAAGCTGATCTAGTTATTGGCTCTCGTTACATCAAAGGCGGCGGTATGCATGTATCTGAAGCTGGCGCCTTTCAGTTTCTAGCTTCTAAATATGGTAACTACTTTACTAATAAAATTCTACTTGGTTTACCAGTCCATGAAAGCTTGTCAGGCTTTCTAGCTTTTGATAAAAAAGTTTTAAAAAGATTGAATCTAAAACAAATTTTTAAAGGTTACGGCGAGTATTGTATTCGTCTTTTATATTATGTTGATCAACAAGGCTTTTCTTTAACTGAGATTCCGGTTATTTACGGCAAACGCCAATACGGCCAAAGCAAAAGCAGACTTTTTAAGATGATGATTGACTATTTTTTTACTGCCTTAAGATTGCGAATAAATGGTATTATATTGCAAAAGGCACCTTATGATATCAACAGGTAAAAAAACAGAAATATTAGACAAACAGCTTAAAAAGCTATCAAAAAAAGTTATTTTTTGCAAACGTTGTGTTGTCTCTAATCAACGACCCAGAATAAAAATTGACAAAGAGGGTATTTGTAGCGCCTGTCGGTATCATGAGGAAAAACATAACTCAATTGATTGGCAGCAAAGAGAAGCGGAGTTGGTTAAACTTTTAGATAAACATCGCTCCAAGGATGGCAGTTTTGATGTAGTAGTGCCTGCGAGCGGAGGAAAAGACAGCGCTATTGTCTCTCACCAATTAAAGCATCGCTATAACATGCATCCTTTAACTGTCACTTGGGCGCCCTTTATGTACACAGATATAGGGTGGAAAAACTACGTTAATTTTGTTGAAGCCGGTTTTGATAATCTGCTTTCTTATCCTAATAGCAAATTACATCGTAAACTAGCAAGAGTTACTTTTGAGCTAAAAGGCGATGCTTGGGAGCCTTTTACTTTTGGTCAAAAGGCCTATGCTTTTCACATTGCTCTAAAATTTGGCATTCCTTTGATTTTTTATGGTGAAAATGGAGAAGTTGAGTATGGCGGCTCAGTTAAAAATCAGAATAAACCATATGAATCTGTCAAAGATTGGGAAGAGCTCTATTTTAAAGGCGCCGGAATCCACGCTTTAATTAAAGCAGGGCTGGATATGGGAATATTTAAAAAAGACGAGGTTAAAGAAAAAACATTTGAGCTTTACCAGCCTCCCTCCTTAAAAGACGTTGATAAATTCGGCGCTCAGATGCATTGGTTTTCTTATTATCATAAATGGGTTCCTCAGGACAACTTCTATTATGCCGCTAAGCACACCAATTTTGAGGCTAATCCTGAGGGACGATCTGAGGGTACCTACACCAAGTACTCTAGCCTTGACGACAAAACCGATGGTTTCCATTTTTATCTAGGATATATAAAATTCGGTATGGGCCGGGCATCACGAGATGCCCAGATGGAGGTAAGAAATCAGCATATTACTCGAGAAGAAGCAGTTTCTCTAGTACGCCGATACGACGGAGAATTTCCCAAAAAATACTTTCAGGAATTTTTAGAATATCTTGACATAACCGAAGCACATTTCTGGAAGGTTATCGATAAATATAGAATGCCTCATCTTTGGAAAAAGGTCAAAGGCAAATGGAAATTAAAGCACATTGTTTCATAATCAAGAGGCAAATCTCTGACTGTTTTCATAAATAAGCTATAATCATGCCATGAAGCATGTCTTAATTATTACGGAAGACATTATTAAAATCCAGACCTTGTCCGGGTTTTTAGGGGGGTTGTTTAAATCTATTTACATCACTTGGCTTAAACTGCGCCTCAAGCTGACCATTATCCTTCTCAGGCCTTTTTTCAAGCTTACTATTGTTACTTCCGACACTTTTAAGCTTAATCATCATCCTATCTATTACTATGGTAACAAACTAGCTCGACTTGACTACGCTGCTAACCGCAGCAGACACTTAAATATCGCTGATAGACTTTTAAAAGATTTGGGAGCAAATTTATTCAAAAATCGTTTAGCCATTTACTTAACTTATGACTATTTTATTTACGCAAATTTATATCAAAATCTATTAAAACAGCTTAAACCAGATTTAGTTATAACCTTAAGCTCCAGTTATCATGAACAAATTGCTTGTTTTCTAGCCAAAAAATACCAGGTTAAAACCATCAAGCTACACTGGCTCACTTTCATCTGGCTTAATCACTGGCTTAAAAAATTCTTTCTCAGACGTCAGTATCATAAAAAAATCAACCAATTTTTAACTCAGTCCCAAGTTAAACCTCCATCTCTAAAAAAACTTCAATCAGCAACTTTTCTTAGTCTTGATTTTTATCGTCATCTTAAAACCCTAGCTCCAATTTATAAAACTCTTAATAAGCATAATCACAATCCATGGTTGGTTGTCGATATTGCTAATCCTAAGCCAGCTTTAAAAAATTTAAAACTAGGTTCAGCTAATCATGTCTTTTTAGCTAGCTTTCTGCCAGCAGATTTTAAAACTCACCCAACTAGCTTGCCTAAAAAACTAACTTCAGTTACTAGCCTAAATGATTTTTTGCACAATCTTAGCTTAAAAGCCGCCACTCCAATGATTAGTTACGGCCAAAGATTAAGTCAACTATATTTAGCCGCTGCTGAAAACCTATTTAAACTATCAAAACCCCAAGCCGTGGTAGTGGTATCTGACTTAAGGTTTTGTGAGCTGGCCTTAACTTCAATCGCTCAAGCCACCCAGACTAGATCACTTTTAGTCTCTCCCAACACCTTATTAGCCCTAGATCAACTCAATTCCTATAACACCACCGATCTTATTGCTGTCGTTGGCCAGTTTATTAAAAAACAATTAATTAATTTAGGATTAAATTCCTCCAAAATTAAGATCATTGGCGACCCTCGAACCGAAAACTATCGTCAGTTAGTTAAACCTCTTGACTCTCAAAAGATTTTTCATGCCTTAGGATTAAAATCAAATCAAAGCATCGTCCTCTTGATCTCATTTCCACCTACCTCTATGATTCCTAAACCGGAAAAAAAAGCCTTTTTTAAACTGGCTTCACAAGCAGTCGCCGCTAATCCAAATACGATTTTAGTTATCAAACCTCACCCAAGTGAAAGACGCTATCGAGTTTTAGAAGATCTTGAGCAATGGGGGATTACTAATGCTATTGTCACTGACAATAATCAACTTGAACTCATGGATCTACTCAACGCTTGTTCGGTGGTGCTTCAAACTTGGTCCATGACGATCTTTGAAGCTACCGTCATGAACCGCCCAGTGATCTCCATTAATCCTTTTAAAAAAGACTACGGCCTTTTTCTCCCGATTCTAAAATCCGCCGCCATTGAAGTTAACACTCAAGTCCAGCTCAAACGCTGGCTCAAAATCCTTAAGGATTCCCATAAGCCACAAACTAAAAAACTACTTCAACGAGCCAAGCAAGCATGCGCTAAATTTATTAAACCAACTACTAACAACACCTCCACTTTTAAGGCTCTCAAACTACTTTTCAGCTAACGGTTTATAAAACCACAAATTTTTTGGCCACATATCATCTCTTTTTCCTATTAACTCAAACTTTGTTTCTAACTCAGTTTCAATAAAATCTGCTAAATATTTTACTTTAGGAGCTTGTTTTAATAATTTCATCTTATTCTCTCCAATAACTACTAAATCAGCTTCCGCTAGCCATTCTACAAGCATTTGTTCATTCCAAAACCCTAAGCGCCGGACAGTCATCGTATCATTTGAAGGTTTAAAAAATCCTGTGTGATGAATCAATGGATAATATGACACTCTGCCAGCCAAATACAAACCAATTGGCTCAGTTAACCAAAGAATTTTATCTTTACTCTTAACCAATGGTTCAATCTTCTTAACTGATTCATTAATCACTCTCAAGTCCGGATAGCGAGTTGGTATAGCAAATATTCTGGCAAACCTAACTCCTATAGGCGCTAATATCAATAAGCCTAAATAGCCAGTAAGCATTTTTTTCTGGATTTTTTTTGTCTTTATTTTTGGGACAATGAGAGCTGTCATTATCACTGCTACTAAAGGGGCTACATAAGAAAAATAACTAATAATAGCCCTTGGAGATAATTTAAATGCTGCCCAGTTATGAATCATAAAATTAAATACTGTAACTCCGACTAAAAAAATCATAAATAACTCTAAGGCTGTTTTTATTTTCCAAGTTTTCCACTCTTTTTTCTTTAATATGTTATAAAAAATTAATCCCCAAATTAAAATCCAAGCATGAAAAATTTCTCCAAACTCTTTAATAGCCCTAAGATGCAATTCAGGAGTTTGCAAACCTTCTTTCCAATAAAGACTTAACACCTCTCTTTCTGCAAAATTAATTGGCAATAAATGGCTTATACCTGGAAAGTTTCTTAAAACTTCTATAGTTCCTGGATATCCAGGGATAATAAATATTCCTAAAGTTATTAAAATTACTCCTATATGCTTGACGAACTGTTTTAAATTATTCCTATAAACCATTACTAAAAATCCTATATAGAGAATTAAAGTAAACAGAAAATTTTCTCTAACAATAAAAGCTAAACTAAAAAAAATTGAAGCCAATAAAAATCTTGTTTCATGTTTTTTTACCAAACCATCATAAAAATAATTAAAACCCATTAACAGCATTAAAACCACTAAAGATTGGGGTACTGAAGCTGAATAATCCAAAGCCGTTACTGGAACCAAACTTAATAAAGCTAAGCATACAATTCCCCCTATTTTTCCTCCAAGACGTTTACCCAATAAAAAGCTGCTTATTAATACTAACAAGCCAGTTAAAAAAGACTGGATTCTGCCAACAAGTAAGCTCGGTCCAAACAACTTTTGACCTAACCCAAACCATAATAAACTCCCCGGCATGTGCTGGTAAATAAAATTCTCTGTTAAATAATACTTAATCTGTCCTGTTAATATCAACCAGCCTTTAATTATATATTTTGCTTCATCAATGTAGCTGATGTTAAAAATAATCCCATATATTCCCACAATTATCCAGATTAATGTTGGTAAAATAATGAACCAATTTATTTTTTTCATGCTCTGCTAGTCAATCCGCCATCAATAACTATATTTTCCCCAGTTACATAGCTAGATAGATCAGATGCCAGATATAACAAGGCTCCGCTAACCTCATCTTTATTTGCCATTCTTTTTAGCATTGTTTTTTGACTATATTTTTTAACAAAATTATCTGACTGTTTATCATAAATACCACCCGGAGTAACACAATTAACCCTTATGTTTTTATCAGCATATTGACTGGCTAAGTGTTTGGTTAAGCTAATTACTCCGCCTTTTGAAGCTGAATAAGCTGCCGGCACTCCCATTGGTTTGCCAGCGTATTTTGCTTTTGGATAAAGACTAAAATCAGGTGCTACTAATCCATAAATCGATGCCAAGCTAATGATAGAACCACCTCCAGTTTTAGCCATGGCTTCAGCCGCTAGCCTAGAACATAAATAAGTTCCTGTCAGATTAACTTTTAAAATCTGATACCAATCTGCTGATTGTTTGCCTGTTGCTCCATGATTGTTAACCCAAACATCAATTTTTTTGAATTTTTTGACGACTTTACTAATTACATCTTTAATATTATTTTCATCTGTCACATCTAACTTATAATCACCTCCATTAACATCAGTGATGATTACTCTTGCCCCAGCCCCCTCAAAAGCTTTTTTATGCCCAGGTCCCTGAATACCTAAGCCCCCTGTTATTAATACTACTTTGTTTTTTAAATCAATAGTCGAGTTTGACATAACCCTCCTTTAATAAGAATTCAGTAAATTTAAAATCAAGCTCTGTATCTATATGGCTAGTTCTTTCTTCAGGAATAATTACCGCCCTAGTTTTATCAGTAAAAATCTTCCCTTTCACTAAAACACCTCTCTTAATTACATAAACTCCAGCGTTAATTCGATAAACTTTAGGAGCGTCTTGCCTTCTGGTTATTTTCCCATCAGTTTTAAACAATGGGTACTTAATAAAACCATTATCTTTGACAGTCGTCATTACAAAATATGGATTATGCTCAGCTTCAGTTACTGTCACTACAGATTTTGTTCCCGCCTTTTTTAATTCTTTTAGGCATTTATCAATATCAGCAACTAGCCTTAACGGAGAAGTCGGATCTAAAAGCACAACTACTTCAATCTTAGTTCCATTTTTTTCAACTTCTTTAACAGCATGTTTTAAAACCGGCAGCATTGGTGTTTCATCTTGAGCAAGCTTATCTGGCCTTTTAATAGTATCCGCTCCATAAAACTCAGCTAGATTTCGATATTTATCACTATCGCTGCTTACTACAACTTTATCTATCTGTTTACAAGCTTTAGCCGCTTTAATCGACCAAGCCATTAATGGTCTACCATTAAGTGGTTTAATATTTTTATCTTTAACTGATTTTGACCCGGACCTTGCCGGAATTATGCCTAGAATCATACTTCCTAATTAAATTATAAACAAAAATTGAGGTAATTATTAGACCAGCTCCAAAAAGCTGATAATAATTAAGCTTGTCTTTAAACAGAAAAAAGGCCAGAATTGCCACTAATGCTGGCGTTAAGGTTATATATAAATTAAAATCTGCTACTGTCTGTGAATTAATCGCTTTGGCCATCAAGATCGAGAGAGCAAAATACCCAAAAGACATCAATAAAATCCAACCTATATCATGAACCGATGCCCGGCCCAGCTGAGGTGTCAATAACCAAATGCTTCCAACCAGAAAAGCATGTGCTAGCCTTCTCCAAAAGGCCATAGCTTCAAGAGTAGTTTTTCTTATAGCTTTTTTCTGAAAAATAAAATCAAAAGTAATTCCTAAAGCTGCTAGTAAGGCTAAACTATCTCCGGAAATATGAAAAGCCATCCGCCAATCTCCAGTTAATAAAAGTATTCCAGCAATTGTGAGCATTATTAAAGGCCAAATTTTATGGTTAATTTTTTCCTTTAATATTAACCAAGCCAAAACTGGAGTTAATAAAACACTCAATCTAGCAATAAAAGTATAATTAGTAACAGTAGTTAATTTAAGACTAATGAATCCAAATAAACTCGCTATACTAATAGCTAAAGCTGATGGCAGACTAGCTTTAATTGATGACAGCTTTTTTACATTTTTTCTAAATGATAGTTTTCCCCAGTAGATTAAACCCATTCCCAAGGACGATAAAATGCCAGTAGTTAAAACAATGAAATAAGGATGCATGCCAATATTCAACAAGTGTTTGAATAACAGCACTCCACAAGCTTCAGCTAATATAAAACCAAGAGTAAATACATTCATAAATCAATTACCTTGCCGCTCTTACTGGATTTTTTAGCCGCCTCCACGATTTCTAAGACATGCTTGGCTTCTTCACCAGAGACTTTAGGTTTTTCATTCCCCTTAATTGCTTCAATAAAATTTTTAAGTTCATTAACATAAGTGTCATCCAGGTCCTCTGCTTGATAAGCTCGATAATCCCAGTTTAGCTCTCCTTTTTCTCCAATTACCCGACAGCTTCGCTTGTATTTTTTTTGTAAATAATCTAAATGAATCTTGGCTTTTACTCCAGATTTAAACTCTACTTCAAAGTCGGCTAATGCCTCAGTTTCAATCTCGAGCTCTGGCTCCATTTTAACAACTGCTTTAACCTTTCTGGCTTTACCAAAAAACCAAACTGCATAATCAATCTCATGTGATAAGTCTAATAGCACTCCTCCACCTAATTCCTTCTTAGCACTATAACTTTGTCGGTGATCTTCATTAGGGTGCCATGAAGGCAAATAACTACCAGCCTCAATCTTAGCAGTTTTTACTTTACCAATGGTTTGATTATTTAACTCCTCTTTAATCTCAACTAAGCCTGGTTGCCATCTTAAGTTATATCCGACCAACAAAACAATCTTTTTTTCTTTTACCAATCTTAGCAATTTATCCACCCCCTCAGGCTTATGAGAAATTGGTTTTTCTAAAAAAACATTCACTCCTGCCTCAGCTACTACAATAGCAGTCTCTAAATGCAAGCTAGTTGGATTACAGATTAAAGCCCCGTCAGGTTTTTCTTGAATAAGTAATTGCTTTAAATTATCATCTCGGTGACAGGGGATTACTTTATGTCCTAAAGATTCAAGATTTTTCCTATGTCTTTTCCCAATCGATCCCAACCCAACGATAACAAACTTCATTCTAAATCAATTTTATTAAGCATTTTTTTAATCTCTGCCTTGCTTAACAATTTCTTCGGTTTAACTCCTTCGTTGGGCACCGCTTTTCCTCCAATTTTTTTGTAATATTTAAAGCTATCATTTACAGCATCTTCATCTTTGTTAGGAAAATCAATCGCCAATGGCAACACGTACATATCATTTAGCTCTAAAGCCTGTTCTGCTTCTGTCCGGGTAACAATCTTTTCAAACAACTTCTCTCCTGGTCTTTTGCCAATCTCTCTGATTGATATTTTACTATTTCCATATTTCTCGATCATCACTTCTGCCAAATCCCAGATTTTTAAAGCCGGCATTTTTAAAATAAAGACTTCGCCGCCCTGAGCTGTTCTTGCTGCTTTAAAAATAAGTTTAACTGCTTCATTAATCGTCATGAAATATCTCACCATTCTCTTATCAGTCACTGTTATTGGTCCACCCGCCTTTATCTGCTCCATAAAAATCGGCATCACTGATCCAGATGAGTTCAACACATTACCAAATCTGACACTAGTAAACACAGTTTTTTCCTTGCCTTTATAATATTCCATCCCCGCCGTTAGTCTTTCTGCCAGGAGTTTACTGGCCCCCATTGTGCTAGTTGGATTAGCTGCTTTATCAGTTGACACATTAATAAATACCTCAATCTTGTTTTCCAAGGCAGCTTTTAACATATTCTGGGTTCCAATTACATTAGTCTTAACCGACTCAAATGGGCTGTACTCATTGAGGTTTACATGTTTTAAAGCCGCAGCGTGAAAAACGATATCTACCCCTTTTAAAGCTGTCATCACTCGATCTTTATCTCGCACATCACCCAGGAAAAATCTTAATTTTTTGTTATTTGGGTATTTTCTAATCGCCTCAAACAATCCCGCTTCATTATTATCTAAAATCCTTACTTGTTTAGGTGAGTAAGTCTTGACTAATTGTTCGACCAACTCCGCCCCAATTGATCCAACTCCGCCAGATACCAATACTGTTTTGCCAGTGATTTTATTTTTCATACCTCTATTTTAATGCCTTTTTCAATCTATCACAAACTTTATCTACTGTTGATTCTTTCATTCCAGTATAAAAAGGCAAAGCCAAAGTCGAGCTAGATACTGCTTCACAAACTGGCAGATCACCTGGTTTATAGCAATATTGTTTCATATATGGTTGTAAATGAATTGAAGGTAAATAGGCTTTAGTTGGTATGCCCATCTTTCTTAACTTATTAATCACTTCATCTCGATTAAATCTTTCATCCAATCTGATCACATAGACAAACCAGCTTCGTTTATGATTTTTATCATTAGCTTTAATCAAGCTGACTCCTTCAATTCTTTTTAATCTCTTTTTATACCACTCGGCTACCTGATTCCTGTTTATTAAGAACTGGTCAAGTTTTTTTAACTGAGTTCTACCTATGGCGGCTGATATTTCAGTCATTCTATAGTTAAAACCCAAATATGGATGTCTCAACCACTGCATATTTGGTCTTCGGCCTTGATTGGCCAGGCCCTTAATGAGCTCATACATCTTTTTATCATTCATCACTACCATGCCACCTTCACCAGTGGTCATTTGTTTGTTTGGGTAAAAAGCAAACACCGTCGGATGGCCTAAACTACCTAGTTTTTTCCCTTGATATTCAGCTCCCAAAGCTTCGGCTGCATCATCAATTACTTTCAAGCCGTGCTGCTTAGCAATCTTCAGCATTTCTGTCCATTCAGCTGGATAACCAAAAATATCCACTCCCAAGATTGCCTTAGTTTTTTTGTTGATCTTAGTATCAATCTTGTTAACGTCAATATTAAAACTCTCTTCATCGATGTCTACAAACACCGGCATAGCTTTTTCATATAAAAAACAGTTTGTTGAGGCTACAAAAGAAAACGGAGAAGTTATTACTTCATCGCCCTCTTTAATGCCACTCGCTATTACTGATAAATGTAAAGCAGTTGTTCCACTTGAAGTTGCCACTGCATACTTGGTCCCTACATACTTAGCCATCTCTTTTTCAAACTTTTCTGTTTCTTTGCCTAAACTTAACTGTCCGCTTTTCAACACTCTTGATATCGCTCTTAACTCATCACTCGTTATATACGGCGGTCCTAGTTGTATTTTTTTAGCTAAAGGATTAATTCTTGGTTTCATGACTTCAAAGGTTTAGCAGTTACTCCAACCACTACTGATCCGGCCGGAATATCTTTTTTTACCAAGCTTTTAGCTCCCACCACTGCTTTTTCGCCCACAGTTACACCAGGTAGAATTACCGTGTGGCTGCCAATTTTTGCTCCCTTTTTAATCACCACTTTTCCTGAAGTGTTGTCAATCGTATTGTCAGAATAAATTGCACAATGCGATCCAATCTGCACCCCTTCTTCAATCACCACTCCATGCTTAGCATTAATATATGTAAACGCTCCTACGTCACTATTTTTCCCTAACTCCAGTTTCTCATCATACTGGCACATCCAGTTCCAACGGGTCATGCCTTTTTCATCAAACTTTGGCCTTTGCCAGTTATTAAACCTACTCATAATCGTTTTAAGAATTTTATCACCCTAGGAGCAGTTTGCCCATCTCCATAAGGGTTTTTAATCTTTTGGAGCTTCATTCCTAAAGCTTTTCGAATTCCTTTTTCAACTGCTTTAGTCTTATAACTAACGTCAATCACATTCTTGGCTCGCTCTCGGCCTTTTTGCCTTGATCCAACATTAACCACTGCTAATCCAAGAGTGGGGGACTCAATTAACCCTGCCGAGCTATTGCCTACCAATACTCTAGCTCTGGCTAACAATCTTAAAAACTGCTTTCTTTTAATGCTTTTAAAAGTTTCTGTCAATTTAGGGTATTTTTTAGCATACTCTTTAATTACCCCAATCATTCTTCTACCGCCAGCATCTGCATTCGGATAGATTATCTTCACTCCCAACTTAAATTTCATTACTGCCTCTAGCGTTTTTCTCATCTGTTGATTGGCCTTGCTTTCGTTTTCATCTGGATGCTGCAAGACTACGATTAAATCCTGTTTATCTGCTAGTTTTAACTTTCTAGCTTGATCTAAACCTGGCGCCCCAACGACTTTAATTCTTTTTTTATCAATTCCCATTTTAATTAATTTTTTTCTACTCCCTTTGCTAGCCGCTAAATGCCAGTCAGCAAGTTGAGAAATAGTATTTCTAGCTTTATCATCAACTGTCGTAGTTTCTTCCCCTCCATGTAAGTGAACAATTGGTATAGCCAGATAAGCTGCGGCTGTTGCCATGGCCAACTGTTCACTTCGATCTCCTAAAACCATCATCACATCAGGTTTCAATTTAATCAAAGCCTCCACCACTCCAGCAGTGCATTTACCCACAAATCTGGCCATTGATTCCCGATTATCCTTCACAAACACTGCTTCAATTACTTTATCAATCTTAAATTCTTTATCCACCTCACTAATAGTATGTCCAAACTCATCCATTAAATGCATTCCTGTCACAAAGAGCCGCAGTTCAAGCTTTTTATCTTTCTCAATCTCTTTTAAAATCCCCCTCATCAACCCAAATTCTGCTCTAGTTCCTGTTAAATAAGCTACTTTCTTCATCAGGGTATTTTACCATCAAAAATCGTCTTTTTTCAGTTGGGTGTCTGCCTTAATATCCCTTTTAGCTTTTTTACCAATAATTTTCCAGTATATCTTGGGATGAAGTCCGTTCTTGGCAGGCCGCTTAATCGTCAGCATTTTTTCAGTGATTAGAGTTCCGGCTTTAATATCTGTCTCGGCAATCACTGCTTTTCTGGCCATATCTGCAATCACCAGCTCACTCTGGAACGGTTTTTTAACTCCGGTTCCAAAAAGAGCCCGTGCTCTACTCATATCTTGCAACAATTTTTCTCTATTTTCTTGCGTCATCCCCTGAACTTTCTTTATTCTCTCGATCATTTGTTTAAGCTCCTGTGGCTCTAGTGAATTCTTTTGATCTGGCCCATCCATATTTCTATCTAAAGTAAAATGTTTTTCTATCATAGTTGCCCCTAAAACCGCAGCAATAACTGGCGCCTCAACTCCCATGGTATGATCAGAAAAACCAATTGGATATTCAGGAAAGTTTCTTTGGATATCTAGCATTGCCGACACATTAGCTTCTTCATCTGGGCACGGATAATTAGTCGTGCATTGCAAAATAATTAAATCTTTGTTTTGAGTAGATTCTATGATGTTAATTGCTTCTCTAATCTCTTCAATATTAGCCATGCCGGTTGATAAAATAACTGGCTTACCAGTCTTTCCTAAATACTCCAAGAAAGGCAAGTTAGTTAAATCTCCACTACCCACTTTCCATGCTTGAACCATTGGATTTAACAGTCTAGCTGATTCAATATGGCCGTGTGGGGTGGATAAAAACATTATTCCCGCCTGGTCGCAGGCTTTAATCAATCGGGGATAAGCTGATTCTTTAAGCTCTAAAGGTCGCAATAATTCCCATTGATTGTCTTTGCCTACATTTGCCTTTTGATAAGCAGCAGTCGGGCTTTTTTTAGTCGTCACTTGCTCTGCCTTAAATGTTTGAAACTTGACTGCATCAACTCCTGCTTTAGCTGCGGCATAAACTAGTTTTTCTGCCAGGTCAATATCACCATTATGATTTACTCCAGCTTCGGCAATCACAAAACAAGGATGATTTGGACCAATCTTTTTTTCAGCTATTGATACATCCTTAACATCTTGATTTAACACCTGGCTTAAGAACTTTTCTTTTACAGTCATTGTTACATTTTACTGGCTACTATTCTAAAACCAGTTGACTTCTTTAAATTACTTTTCACCTTTTCTTTTTTCCACACCACAATTTTAGCATAAAGCTTTAAAGAAATCCCTCCTATTAAATCAAAAAATCCAATCCAAGGCGTATCATAAACTACTGGCTTAAAATCGAGAATCTTAAAACCGTGTTTTTCAACTATTTCCTTTACTTCCTGCTCAGCATACTCAATCTTATGATCAGGATCAGCATAGGCATTTTTTATGCCTACTTTTTGTTGTAGTCTTTTCCATGAGGTATCAATATTGGGGATTGAAATAAAAGTTAACCCATTTGGCTTTAAAACTCTTTTTATTTCTTTTAAAAGCTGATCGCGGTTATTAATATGCTCCAGTACATCTAAACATAATGCTTTATCAAACTTCTTATTTTTAAATGGTAACTTTTTTTCCAAATTATATTGTTTAAAAGTTATATTTTTTAAACCTAAATCATTAATAGAATTTCTGGCAATTTGTAGTTGTTTTTTATCATAATCAAGGCCGATTAATTGCTTACATTTTTTAGCTGCTTTTATACTCCGCTGGCCATTACTACAACCCAAATCCAGCACTTTGTCGCTAGTTCGAATCTTATCTAAATACCAGGGCTTTTCTATCTTAATTAAATGTTTAGGGTGAACTCGGTACTTACTTTTACCAGTCAATTTAGTTAACCGCATTGACACGGCTGACAAGGCTTTACTTTTTTTTATCAACCACACTAAAGGAAATAAAGCTGACCACATATTAGCTTAATTTAGATTATTTTAAATATTTTATATTCTTCATTTTGCCATACTATCTGCCAGTCATCTAAAGATTCTGGATTAACTACTGCATATTCTTTTTCATATGGCCCCCATAGCCAGTAATCCATACGATATTTATTTCTCCAGGCTTCCAATGGCTCAACTTTTAGTGCCTGATATTTATCTATAATTGTCTTCAAATGCTCAACTGGCACAGAACAGTTATAATAATCGTTGGCAATAAATCTTCGAAAATATAAATGATGACCTCCGCAGTCATCAAAATCAAACCTTTTCTTAAGTCTAAGTTTTTTATTTTTCTCAGTTAAGCTAAACATTTCATTTAATCTCTCTTCAGGAATTTCTAATCTTTTATAAACTAGCAAAAATCTTTCCAGGGCTTCTTCGCTTGGTGCTAAACTTTGAGGCGCCCGAGGAATAAAACTATTGTTATGAGTATAAATTGGTAAGTATAAATTATTGACTAAACTAGCAGACAACACCACGCTGTCTTTCTCAGTGTTTTGATTTAACCACTCAAATGCCTCAAGTCTCCCCGGTTCTAAGTGGAATGAGAACGCATGGTTTCTAAAATATTTCTGATGAACCCTGGCTTGATAACCTAAAAGCAGCAAGCAAGCCCCTATGCTTAAGTAAAGATAATTTTTCTTTAACTGTCTAATCAATAAGCCTAACAAAAAAATAATAGTAAATGGATAAATCACTCTTCCCATCCAATGTCCAATCATATCATCAATACTTAAATTAAACCCCAACACAATTGCTACTAAAATGAGACCGGTTAAATAAAACCATTGAAAAAATCTTGATAACCGGCTGCCTTTTACCATTATTCCACTAATCGCTAGCATAATTAACATTAGCCCGATGTCTTTGATATAACCTTGTATCGGTTGATAGTTTGAGTTGGCCACAAAAGAATCGCTTAAGGATAGTTGGCGGAACATCCATAAATTAATCAAATAGGGTAAAGCCAATATTAAAGCGGTAGTTAATGCCCAAACAAAATCTTTAAGTAAAACCCAGTTTTTTTTCCACCCCACCTCTAGCATAATCAACAGCAACCAACCCAGGGCATAAGTCCAGAAAAATAAATAACTATAAAACAACAACCCCAGGCTTACCCCTATAGCTAATTTAATTTTAAGATTTAAAGATTTTTTTTGACTTAAGGCTTGCCATAAAAAAATTATAAATAGCATAAAAAAGAAAAAACTAATCTGCGGATGAAAGCTACGAATAAAACGAGAATATGTGCCAGTATCTAAAGAACTGACAATTTTATTAATCACAGAAGGCAAATAAGGAATCCAGCTCAAATAATGTTCCCAAAACATAACTATTAAGGCCACTACTGGAGCTAAAAAAAACTTTTTGGTTAGCAAATAAATGAAGTAACTTAAGCTCAAAAACACTAACGGAGGCCAAATAAAATCAGCTAAAATAAACCCTTCAGCTACTCCTCCGCTCAACTTAGCCAGTCCGGCCATTATAATAGCCGGCAATGTTTCTCCTACAAAAGGGGAGGGTGTTTTTTTATATTCCCAAATAAACGGGTCACTCAATTTCCAATGCCCGTCAATAATTTCTCGAGCCTTAGGGGCATAAAAAATTGCTTCATCAAAAGTAACATTAGACGTAGCTTGGTTAAATACTAATGGCGAGTAATTAATTTTTTCTTCCCAATAAGGTATCTTAAAATGATAAAACCCGAACACAATGCTAATCAATCCAGCTAAAAAAATCCACCAACTTATTAATGGAAATTTCAACTCCTTGGTCGTCATGGTAAAATCATATCACTATTTTCAAATGAAAAAAAACTTTTATTTAATTATTGTAATTACCAGCATTCTTGCCTTGGGTTTTTATTATCTATTCAAGACCTACAACCCAACTGCTTATAGTTTACAAACCACAGTTGTTACTTATTTAACTAAATTAACTGACATTATTTTTCTCTCGTCTAGTTTTAAAAAGCATTCACTGCCAGTTTATGAGGTAACCATTAATCCTGACAACTATATTGTTCTGAATCAAAACTTACCAGACCCAAAAGAAACTGGGGGAATTTTACCCAGTCAAGCTAAACAATATGTTCCTGCCAAATTAACTTATCAGAATGAAGAATTTGATATTCAAGTTCGTTATCGAGGTTTTGACTTTGATCACTGGACACGTCCTAAAAAATCCTGGCGAATAAAATTCAAAGATAACCAGCCCTTTTTTAGTCAAACCGCGATTAATTTAATCATTCCTGAGGATCGGGGAATGTACCTTGAAGAGCTTAGCAACTTCAGGGCCAAAAAAATGGGCTTGATAGTTCCTGACAGTCAATTTGTTGTTTTAAAAGTAAATGGTCAGACTCAAGGCGTTTACTGGCAGATTGAACACTGGACTCCGGCTTTTTTGGAAAAAAAAGAACTACCCATAGGCAATCTTTACGGCGATATTGACCAAATGGTTAGCCGTGATCAACAGAAACCTATTTATCAATCCATATTCTTTTGGAAAAAATATGTTCAAGATGAAATTTTTGAGGATGATAATTATGCCGAGATAGCCACTTTACTTGAGCTATTAAACAATACCTCTGATCAGGAATTTTTTCAAAAACTGCCATTAATTTTAGACATGGACAGTTTTTTAGCTTGGCAGGCTCACTCTATTTTAATGGGTAGCATTCATCAAGACAGCATTCATAACATTCGGCTTTATTGGCATCCGGCTTTAGGCAAATTTTATGTTTTTCCCTGGGATGTTTTAGGAGGTAGAGTTAGTTGGCCAGTTGACTATCATCCTTTAGTTGCCAGAGTTTTAAAAAATCCAGATTGGCTTAACCAAAGAAACCAGATATTAGCCGACTATGTTTCCAAACCTGATAATCTCCAGCAAGATCTTGATTATTATGATCAGTTGGCCAGACAAACCAAAACCGCTATTTTCCAAGATTATCGTAAGTTTTTTTCCAACATTGGCTATCTTCAACAAACCAAAAAAACCAGGCAGCAAATCAAAGCCCAATTTCAATTAATTAAACAAAGCTTAGCTGATAATTCTTTACCAGATGAAACTTCAAACTTTGATCTACCAAAAAAAGAAGCAATATCCGTTAATCATCCGGATAAACCAGTTGACTCAACCGAATTTCAACATCTTGACAAATATTTTCAAAGCCCAACTCAGTTAAACTTTCCAGCAGGAACTCACTATATTCAGAAAACAACTATTATCCCTCCGGGTTATGAAGTCACTCTTCGGCCAGGAGCAAGGTTAATTTTTGCTCCAAAGGCTTCTTTTTTAAGCTATAGTCCAGTTCAAGCCAGCCATGCCGTCCTGACTGCTCAAGATCCGGATAAGCACTGGGGAGTTTTTGCAGTTTTAGGAGATAAAGCTTCAGGTAGTAATTTTAACAACCTAGTAGTTGAACACGGTAGTGAAGCAGTTATTAACGGTGCTTATTTTACCGGTGCTTTAGCCATTCATGGAGCCTCAAATACTCAAATAATCAACTCCATCTTTCGCTTTAATCATGGCGATGATGGTTTAAACATAAAGTATGCTGACGCTTATGTAGTTAACAACCAATTTATTGAAAACGACTTTGACGGTTTTGACCTGGATTTTGGCAATGGACAAATATCTAACAATCAGTTTATTAATAACGGCAATGATGGCTTAGATCTTGGCTCTGCCTCACCTTTAATTCAAGACAATCTAGTTGATACTGCTGGCGATAAATGTATCTCATTAGGCGAAACTTCCAGTCCTCGGATTATGAACAATACCTTGAAAAACTGCAATATGGCATTAGCTGTCAAAGATTCCAGTCAGCCAGAAATTATTAGTAACAAGATTTTTAATAATCATATTGGCTTAGCTTCTTATATTAAAAAACCCATTTTTGCTCGCTTGCCATTTATTTTTAACAATAATTTATTGGAAAACAATGAAATTGATTTTGAAGAAGAAGATGTCTCATTAAGAAAACAAAGCTTATGAAACTCAAAGATTATTTATTAGTTACTTTTTTTACTTTAATTAGCTTTGGCCTTCATGGTTATTACTTTAATGTTTTTGATCATCATCATTATTTGCCTTATTTAAACAAAATTTTAAATCCTAGTCTCTATCCTTACGACTACTATTTTACTCAGCCACATTATTTATACACCCCCTTTAACTATGCCTTAGTTTATATTAATAAATTCTTTAACCTTAACTTAGCCTGGACGCATTTCATTGTTTATTTTATTAGCTTATGGCTTTTATATTTAGCTATCTATTTTTTAACCTTAACAATTTATCGACGTCAATCCATTGCTTCCTTCGCCATAGCTTTATTTATTCTTCCTAAATGGGCTACTAAAATTGGCTACCTAACGCATCATTTTTACTTTGTTTCTCGCGATCTAAGTTTAGCTTTATCTTTATTAGCTTTATCTTATTTATTGTTAAAAAAACCTAAAACCAGCTTTATTTATCTTTTCTTAGCAACTTTAGTTAATCCTTTAATTCCCATTCCAGTCGCCATTCTTTTTATTACCCAATTTATAAATACCCTTAATTTAAAAAACAAATCCTTTGCGTTAATTCCAATCAACCCTCAATGGCTGGCTATATTAAGAAATCGGGCTTATAGTTTTCCTCAGCTTTGGGCCTGGACTGCCTGGGGTAACTTAACTCTTTTCTTTTCTCTCTTGGGTATTTCTTGGTTAACGCTTAAAGCTAAGCTCTTTGGTAAACACTACGAACTCATCAAACAGTTTATTCTTATCTGCCTAAGTCTTTTTATTTTTCATTTCCTTATTTCTCTTGCCTTGCCTTTACCATTTCTCATCCAGCTTCAACTTTTAAGAAGCCTAAACTATATTTTTTATTTCTGTCTAATTTCTTTTGCTGCTGCCAATTACTATCTATTATTTTCCTCCTCAACCCTTATAAAAATCACCAGCTTAATTAGTTTAACCGGTGTTTATCTTTGGTCCATGCATTTAACTGGTTGGCACTTCCTAGCCATTTGGTTATTGCCTTTAGTAATTTTAATTAAACAGCCTAAGATTAACTTTAAAACTAAATTCAACCTTATTCCCTTTATTATTCTCAGTTTAATTCTTCACTTAAGCTATAACCTTATTATTATTAAACCTCAAATTAACTTACCACAATATTTTCATTACCCTAATCCTTTGATTGCCCTGCCATCCTCAACTGATTGGCTGGATATTCAAACTTGGGCTAAAAACAACACCTCTGTAGATACTATTTTCCTCACTCATCCTAAACTACCTGGTTTTAGAAATTTTTCAGAAAGGAGTATAGTCTGTAGCGACAAAGATGGCGGCCTGGTATTCTACTCCGAAACTTATGCTATAAGATGGCAACAATGCATGACTGATCTTAAAAATTATTCAAATTTTAATACCCAGGAATTTCAAAACTTATCTCAAAAATATAAATTTAATTATATAGTTGTTAATAATTCTCATCAGTCACTAAACTTTGACCTTGCTTACCAAAACCTAAAATATTTAGTCTATAAGATATGATAAAATCAAGCCTATGAGAAAACGCCAGGTTACTGTTGGAAACATCAAGTTAAACAAAAAAGCCAAAGCTTATCTTAATCAAATTACTGATTCCAGTCGTTTAACCTACGGCCCTTTTACTAAAAAGCTAGAAAAGAAATTTGCTAAACTTCACCAAGCTAAATGGGCAATTTTTACCTCATCTGGCACTGGCGCTCTTCAAGCAGGCCTAGCTTCCTTAAAAGAAATTAATCACTGGCGGTCTGGCGATGAAGTTATTGTTCCCGCTGTTTCCTTTGTTACAACCGCTAACATTGTTTATCATTTAAAATTGAAACCTATTTTTGTTGACGTTGAACCCGATACTTTTAACCTTGACCCTACCAAAATTAAAGCCAAAATTACTCCCAAAACCAAAGCTATCATTCCGGTTCACATTTTAGGCTTACCAGCTAATATGCCGGCTATTTTAAAAATAGCCAAAAAATACAATCTAAAAGTTTTTGAAGACTCTTGCGATGCCATGTTTGTGGGCATCAAAAAAAGACCAGTCGGCAGTTTTGGAGATTTAGCTGCTTTTTCTACTTATGTGGCCCATCTTCTTCCTACGGGCTTAGGTGGTTTCTTAATTGGCAACTCACCTAAAATAGAAAAAATCGCCAGAAGTTATATTTTCCATGGTCGGCATGCTAGCTATCTTTCGATTGATGACGATAAAACTAATAAATCCAAAACTTTAAAAAATCGTTTTCGATTTGATCGAATTGGTTCACATTTTAGACCCACCGAAATGGAAGCTGCTATTGGCTTGAGTATGCTTGAAGACAATCAATATAAAAGAGATCTTAGTCAAAGACAAAAACTAGCGCGTCAATTAATTAGATTACTTAAGCCTTTTGAGGATAGAATTCAGCTGCCAGTTACTCCAAAAAATCACCAACATGCCTTTATGATGTTCACCATTCTCATTAAAGACCCCAGTATAAACAAATGGCAGTTGATTGAATTTTTAGAAGCTAACGGCATTGCTACAAGAGAACTATTACCTCTTCTTAATCAACCAGCCTATATTAAAGTCTTTGGCAAGCTTGAAGAAAAATACCCAGTCGCTAAAATGGTAAATAATAAGGGTTTCTATTTTGGCTGTCATCCTTGCATGACTAGCCAGGACGTCAAATATATAGCAGATAAATTTAATGAATTTTTATCAAAATAAAAAAGCCACTAACTATTATCCTACTCATGTCCAAAAAAAAGCCTAAATCCACCCTGGTTATTCTGACCCGGAACGAAATTGCCGGCATGAAAGCCATGATTAAAAAAATTCCTTTTAATCAGGTTGATGAAGCCTTTGTGGTTGACTATAACTCTACTGACGGCACTAAAGAATTTGTTAAAAAAAACAAAATTAGATTAATCAATCAAGTTAAACCTGGTAGGGGAGAAGCTTTTCGTTTAGCCATTAAAAAAGCTAAAGGCAAACATTTAGTTTTTTTTAGCCCTGATGGCAATGAGGCTCCAAATGACATTCCTAAACTTCTAAAACTTTTGGATGATGGCAATGATTTAGCCATTGCTTCTAGATTTTTACCTCAATCCAGAAACGAGGAGGACGACCAGTTTTTTAAATTCAGGGCTTGGGCTAATCAGATCTTTACCTTATTGGCTAATTTAATCTTTGGTGGCAAACTAAGTGATAGTATTAATGGTTATCGGGCCATTAATAAATCAGCCTTTAAGAAATTAAAACTTGATGCTGGGGGTTTTGTGATTGAGTATCAAATGTCTATCAGAAGCCTAAAGCTGGGGTTAAAAATCATTGAAATCCCTACTATAGAAGGCGATCGAATTGGCGGGCAATCAGGCTCCAAAGCTATTCCCACAGGTTTCTTATTTATCCGTTTTTTATTAAGAGAGTTGTTTCTTGGTAAAAACTTTTAATGAAAAAACATATCTTTTTAATTATCTTAGCTGCTTTTTTAACATTTTTACTCTTAGGCTTAGTTCTTTTTCGCTTCCGCTCTCGACCCTTTATAACAAGATTAACTGATAATTATTGGGTTTTTACTACTATCAATCAATTAGCCAAAATCACCGATATTCCTTTTGCTTTTTATCAATTTTATCCCAACAAACTATCAACCTACCAGCTATTTATTAAAGGTCAGGACTTAGAGGCTTTACAAAGCCAACTGCCTGATGTCAATCAAAGCAATATCGCTGTAGACTTTAATCAAGTTCCGGCTGGGTTTATTACCGATGCTGGAAAAACTTTAAAAACTAGAGTTAGATATCGAGGCAATACTTCTGTTCATTGGGCTTATTATAAAAAATCCTGGCGGATTAACCTTCGCGGCAATGATGCTTTAAACCAGCTTAAATCAATCGACTTAATTATTCCTGAGGATCGGGGGTTGGTTCTAGAGCATCTAGCTAATTACCGGGCAAAAAAATTAGGTCTTTTAAATCCTGATAGCTGGTTTATTAATTTAATAATTAATCAAAAATCTCAAGGAGTATATTATGCCACTGAAAAAATTGATGAAAACTTTATCTTAAAAAGAGATCTCCAGGGAACCTTATTTGGAGAAAAAGATGATCTTGATAATTGGAATACCTCTATTTACAGTTCCATCAGTCGTTGGCGCACCTATCCTGAAAATCCTCACCACCCTGATTTTAAATATTTAAAGCAACTAATTAATATGGTCAATAACCAAAATACTACTATTGAAGAATTATTAACCTTAATTGATCTTGATAATTTTTTAAGCTGGCAAGTTCATAGTTTGCTAATGGCCAGTTTTGCTCAAGAGGATACGCGAAATAATCGCCTATTTTATAATTATGATCTGAAAAAATTTCAATTTATTCCCTGGGACACTGGTTCTCGTCATGAAAGCTCAGAAGATTTAGGTAAATCTTATCACCCAATTGTTGACCGGTTATTAGCTGACCCTAATATTAAAGCCAAAAGAAACCAGCTGCTTAAATCTTATATTACAAACCCTCAAAACTTATCTGATGATTTAGCATTCTTTAATAAATCCATAGATCAACTCTATAGCCCCTTAATGCAGGACAATCTTAAATTCTATGCTAACATCAAATATCTTATGGACATAAAAAATTACCGTAATTGGATGCTTGGGCATTTTGACAATCTTGAGGCTCAACTATGATTCAGTTAAATTTTCAGCGCAAGGAATACAAGTATCTTTTAAATTTAGACCAATATCTTAAAGTTCGCAGTCATCTTATCAAAAGAGGCTTGACTCCTGATATTTATTCAAAAAAATCTTCAGATAACAGTTATTATGTAGCCTCCCTGTATTTAGACACACTTGATTATCAGGCTTACTGGCAAAAACAATACGGCATTCATAGTCGGACTAAATACCGTCTGCGTACCTATGTTAAAACAAGTCTTAAAAATACACCGATTTTCTGGGAACTGAAAAGAAAATTCGGCGATTTTCAGAAAAAAACCCGCTTTCAGCTGTCTTGGCAAAAAACCCACTCTATGCTTACTTCTTCAGCTAACCTTCATTTATTGCAATCTGGCTTACCCTATCAAGAACTATTAACTAAATATTATCTATCTTGGCTTAGAAAAAATCTTCAACCCAGTGTGCTGATTTCTTATCAGCGGGAGCCTTTTATTGACCCTTTTTATCCAAATTTTCGTTTAACCTTTGATTATCAAATTCAGGCTATGACCACTAATGATTTATTTTCGAAATCCAGGCAAACTCAGGTCTTGCCTGATCAAGTGATTATGGAAATAAAATTTACCGGCCTGGTCCCAGCTTATATTTCTCATCTTAATCAGTATTTTGATTTTTACCGTCAATCTTTATCAAAATATTGCCTCGCCTTAGAGGCATGTGATATAGTTACCGAAGAAAATCGCTAAAACACATGAATCAACTTTTTTCTCTAACTGGCACAAGCCTTGACTATCCTTTACCCATAATAATTTTTAATATTATTTTTGCTTTTATCATTGGCCTTATCATTGCCAGCGTTTACAAAAAAACTCATCGGGGTTTATCATACGCCAGCTCATTTACTTTTACTTTAGTTTTACTAACAGTCGCTGGCTCAATTTTAATGATGATTGTCGGCAACAGTTTGGCTCGAGCTTTTTCTTTGTTTGGAGCTTTTTCTATTATTCGTTTTCGTACTGCTGTTAAAGAGACTAAAGATATTGCCTATGTTTTTATCAGTCTAATCATGGGTATGGCTGTTGGCACTAATAACTACACTATTGCTATTATCGGTACCGCCCTGATTATGTCTGGGATTATTTTTATGACTAAAAAGCGTTTTGGCGTCATTGAGAGCGCAGATCACTTATTAACTTTACAGTTTCCAGCCAAACAATCAACCGATAAGTTAATCAAGGTTTTCTCAAAAAATCTGACTTCTCATCAACTAGTTAATTTATTAAGCTTTAAACAACAGTCAGCAGTAGAAATGGCTTACAATATTAAATTAAAATCCAGCGTCACTCCTTCAGGCTTCCTTAATCAGCTTAAAAAAATCAAAGGAGCAGATAAATTACGTATAGTCAGCCTAGAAAACAACACCATTAATTAGCTATGTACTGGCCCGGATTTTTTTATGGCCCATGTTTATGGCGAGCTGGTTTAATCTTTCCCAATAGAGAAAAATGAAAAACAAGCAATATTATTATCAAAACTTACTTAGTTTTTATAAATTCAACGTCCCAGCTAACCGGAAAATATTGGAAATAATGAATAAAGGATACTCGATTTTAAAAGAACTTAAACCCAAAAAAGGAATCTGCGTCAATTTTTTTAAAAGCAAGAAACGCTTTCCTGGAAAAAATAATCCAGGCTTGCGATTCATTAATACTCAAACCAGAAATTTTAACTTAAAAGGAAAGTTTGAATATATTATTTTACCTGATTCGCTCAATCAGCTAGATGATATTCAAAGAGTCATTCACAAGCTAAGAAAACTTGTCACTCCAGAATCAAGAATTATCCTGAATTATTATAATTTCTTCTGGTCACCATTATTAATTCTGGCCGAAAAGCTTGGCTTGAGAAAAAGGCAAACCCAGAGTAACTGGCTTAGCGCCGGTGATATTTATAATCTTTTAGCTCTTGAGGATTTTGAAATAGTTAAAACAGGAAAGAGATTATTATTTCCAATCTACTTACCGGTTATTTCTAACTTTATCAATAAATATGTTGGCAACTTGCCTATAGTTAACGAACTCTGTCTTATCAACTATATTATTGCCCGGCCAATCAGGATAAAAAAAGACAAACAATTAACAGTCAGTGTTGTCATTCCAGCCAGAAACGAAAAAGGAAATATTGAAAACGCAGTCAAAAAACTGCCAAAAATGGGTCAACACACAGAGATAATATTTGTAGAGGGTCATTCCAAAGATAATACTTATCGGGAAATCAAAAGAGTAACTAAAAAATATAAAAACCTTGATATTAAATATACAAAACAGGATGGTGTCGGCAAGGGGGATGCAGTTAAAAAAGGCTTTGCTATGGCCCAAGGAGATATCTTAATGATTCTTGATGCTGATCTAACTGTTGCCCCTGAAGAATTATCAAAATTTTATTTTGCTATCGCTTCCGGGAAAGGCGAGTTTATTAATGGTTCAAGACTAGTATATCCGATGGAAAAGCAGGCCATGAGAATTTTAAATATTCTGGGTAACAAATTTTTCTCAATAACTTTTTCATGGATGTTAAGTCAAAAAATAAAAGATACCCTATGTGGCACTAAAGCTATTAGCTTAGAAAACTATAAGAGAATAGTCGCTAATCAAGGTTATTTTGGCGATTTTGACCCCTTTGGAGACTTTGACTTAATTTTTGGTTCAGCCAAATTAAATCTTAAATTTATCGAAATCCCTATAAAATATAAAGCCCGGGAATACGGAGAAACTAACATATCAAGATTTAAACATGGCTTCTTGCTTTTAAAAATGACTTTGTTTGCCTTAAATAAGATAAAATTTGTCTGAATATGAAAGTTGATAAAAAGAACAAAAGGCTACTTAATGAAATTTGTCACGGAAATTTAATTGTAGATAAAGGAGAACAAATGTGGAATTGGTCATCAGCAGCAGGCAAGATTAGACTCAAAAGAAGATCTGATATGTTTAAAGAGTTCATTGGAAACGAAGGAAAAGTAATATTAGAGCTTGGCTGTGGCACCGGCCTTTTTACTAAAGAAATTGCTAAAACCAGAAACAAAATTTACGCCATTGATATCTCTGATCAGCTTTTGCTCAAGGCAAGAAAAAGAGTTCATGCTAATAACGTTAAGCTTAGGCTAGAAGATGCTCATAAAACAAAATTTAAAAGCAGCTCTTTTGACTATATTATTGGTAGCTCTATTCTTCATCACCTAGATATAAATCTAGCGATAAAGGAAATTTATCGCTTATTAAAAAAAGGCGGCAAATTTATATTTACCGAACCCAACATGCTTAACCCTCAAGTCGCTATGGAACGCAGCATCCCTGTAATTAGAAAGCTTACTAACACTTCGCCTGACGAAACAGCCTTTATTAGATGGTCAATTAGAAAAAAATTAACTCAAGCAGGTTTTGATAATGTCAAAGTAGAGCCTTTTGACTTTCTGCACCCAAGCATTCCACCTTTTCTTGTTAATATTGCTTGTTTAACTTCTAAAATATTTGAAACTACGCCGCTGTTAAAAGAAATTGCCGGCTCATTGGTAATAACTGGATTAAAGAGATAAAGAAAGCTATCATATTGCGGAAAAAAAGAGTCAATTATAATATAATCTAATAATAAAGAACGGATAATCGAATGGTAAATTTAAAAAGAAAAAAGATATTAATCACAGGCGCCCATGGTTTCTTGGGAAAACATTTAATCAATAACTTGATCAATAAAAGAGGAATAAGAAAAGCCAATCTTTCTTTGCCGACTTCCAAAGAATTAGATTTAACCAAGCGGAAAAATTGTCAGAAAGCAGTTGCTGGTCAAGACATTGTTATTCACTTGGCCGCCAAAGTGGGCGGCATCGGTTTCAACCAAAAGAATCCCGGAAAACTTTTCTATGAGAATTTAATCATGGGCATACAAATGATGGAGGTTTCAAGACGAGCAGATGTAGAAAAATTTGTTGCCATTGGTAGTGTCTGCGCCTACCCCAAAATTACTCCTGTGCCTTTTAAAGAGAAAAATTTATGGGACGGCTACCCTGAGGAGACCAATGCTCCATATGGTCTTGCTAAAAAAATGCTTTTGGTTCAGGCTCAAGCTTATCGTCAACAATATGATTTTAACGCCATTTATCTACTACTAGTGAATCTTTATGGTCCAGGAGATAGCTTTGATCAAAAAAGATCACATGTTATCCCAGCCTTAATCAAAAAAATTGCTCTAGCTAACAAGCAGAATAAAAAGAGCATTAAAATTTGGGGCGATGGTAGTGCGACTAGAGAATTTCTTTATGTTAAAGATGCAGCCGAAGGCATAATCTTAGCCACAGAAAAATATGATAAATCCGAACCGATTAATATTGGAGCAGCTATGGAAATATCCATTAAAGATTTAGTTATGATAATTTGCCGCTTAATGAACTATAAAGGCAAAATAATTTGGGACAAATCAAAGCCTGGCGGTCAACCAAGAAGAAAGCTTAATGTTTCTAGAGCTAAAAAAGAATTTGGTTTTCAATCAAAAAAAACTCTTGAAGCAGGGTTAAAGGAGACTATAAATTGGTATCTGCAAACCTTTACTGATTGTTAAGCTACTTCTTTATTTTTTTAGCTATCGTTTTTTGATTAGAGGATGTTAAGCCGGATTTAATAGCTATAAAATCCAGAAAGCTAAAAAAAGCCAAACATAATGGGTTGCGATCTGTAAAGAACTTTGCCCATAAAGATTGCTGTCTATTTTTTGTAGGGCCCAACGAGCCATGAAGACTAAATGTCCAAATAATCGGAGCTACAAGATTTTTTTGCCTGACTAGATTGTATCCAGTTTTTTTCAACAATTTTGCTAAACTTTCGAAGGAAAAAAGATTTAAATGTCGCGGATAATAATATCCTCCCCATTTACTATTCACAAAAAACTTTCGATCATAGCCTGAAATATTGGGGGTTTCAATGTTTAAGAAGCCATTTCTTCTCAGTGCTCCATGAAGCTTCTGCAATACTTGAACAGGCTTCCACAAATGCTCTATCAACTGATTCATTATTACAATATCGTATGTATTTTGAGGTAAAGCGATTTCTTCAATAGAGCCTTTCAACAGGGAGATATTGTCTAATTTACAGGCATTTATTGCCGATTTTGAAAAAACAAGATCGATCCCAGTAAACTCAGAGTTAGGATATTTCTGTTTGAGGTTCAGGAGGAGATTACAATCACCGCTACCAACCTCCAATACATGACAGCCTTTCTTCAGCATGCGGCCAAAGAAGGCTAGCCGACGGCCGATAACCATCTTTTTTGCCAAGGCAATCAGCCTAGAGGAAGCTTTTGTATGTCTCCCTGCGAGTGTGTAATAGTTTGAAGGGTATAATCGAGATGCAGAAGATAGTTTAGGTCGTGGATTCTGGAAAATATGCCCACATCGCGCACATGAAGCAAAATGAAATTCTTGTTCAGAGACCCAATATTCATAATCAAACCCACTTGCTAAGAGTTGAGCTTCAGAGCTCTGACATAAAATGCATGGAGTATTTTCCAAAGGGATAGTTTTACGTTGTTGAGCCACAAATCTTTTTTCCAAATATTTCCTTACAAGAAGCCGGGAAGCCTTTTCGACCATTATAGATTTTTTTCATTACATTAGTATAGAATTCTTGATCTTCCCCAGCTAGGCATACATTCTGGTATTCAGAAAAATAACTTACTTTTTGCATCCGTTTAACAATCTCAGCGAGAGATTCTTTTTTCACATTACCAAAAGAGACATGAATAAAAGGACAGGGAATTACATCGCCATAAGCTGTTATATATATTTTTTCCATACCAGCCGGACAACCTATTGCATTTCGGCCTACTTCGTGATCTGTAGTAGTAAGAGGGTATTCAATCATTAATTTTTCTAAATATTTACGATCATCACCGCGTAAGATAATACTTTTATTATCTACCCATCTACCACACGGGACAGCAATATTAAAAAGGAAAATTGCCCCTTCACGATTGGATAACTCTATCAAGCGTTTTAGATCATCAGAGCGTAAGTTTTGATGAGTTACTGTTCCCCCTACCAAGACTTGCATGCCTGCTTTTTTAGCATACCTAATTCCTTTTAGGGTTTTTTTATAGGCATCGTTCATGCCTCGAAAAGAATTATGTTCCTCGGGATTAACACTATCAAGGCTTGTATTTATACAATTTACTCCTAATTTTGCCAATTTTTCAGCCCGTTTTTTTGTTAGCAGTGTAGTATTCGTTTGAACCGTAATATAGTGTTTTTGTGGCTTTAGAACCAAAATCAAATCATTAAGAATATCAGAAAGCAAAGGCTCTCCTCCCGTAATATTCCATGAAAGGATATCTAAATCTTTTTCTGCAGATTCTACAATTTTCTCATAATCAGCAAGAGTTAATGTTCGCTTGCCCTTATTTAAATTAGCAGCGGAACAGTGCTTACATTTCAAATTACACCTATAAGTTATTGCCAAATCTATCATTCGGAATCCTTGCTTTATTCCTAAAAGGGAAGCCGCTCGTTTATATGTATGCTCAGCCACCATTAACGGCTGGAATGGGAATAAGTTGTATCTTGCAAAAGCAAGTTTTCTTATTGTATTAGCAACGATTCGATTTTTTGCCATTAATTTTTTAATGTATAGAATTATTTATATACATCATAACCTTCTAAATATATCTGCCCATAATAGTAGTTTTGCCCAATTATTTTTCCAATAACAGCTATCTTATCTCCATTTTTTAATTTATTCAATAAGCTTCCTTTATAGTTTACTATCACTACGCCGTCTCCATAATACTGAGGCTTTATCCCTCTATTTATAGTCAAACTAAAAGTTGAGTAAATGGTTGAAGGTTCAGAGTAGATGTCATAAAAACCTCGGTACTTAGGGTCTAAATTTTCATCTGAATCTTTAGTACTACCCAAAGGATGAAAGCTATTATGGTTAATATAATTTACTTCTCCTTGCCATACTACAAGACTGCCTACATAAGGGGTAATATCTCCATTATGGCTTTTTTGATAATCAAATACTTCTGTATATTCTAACTGCTTATTTTCTTGCAGCTGCCACTGCTCTAATAGGTTGTGTTTTGCAAAAGGCTCTTCAACTAACCTGTTGTTTATTTTTGGATAAGAAATTATTTCTTCCAAAAAATACCTTGGCACAATTTGCACTAATGAAACACCTATCAATCCCAAGAACACTGTCATGCCTGCAATTTTCAATTTAGTGGTTATTTTTTTTGGAACTTCTTTTTTATTAATAAGTAACTCCCATTGTTTAATTTTTGCAGACAAGCGGTTTTTAGGAATAATAGCCTTCTGAGCTCTTTTAACCGACTCAATCAATCCATAGCCGGCAAAAAGCATCAGAATCCAGTCAAAAGGCATTCGATAACTTGGAACGCCAGCAACAATCAGAGCATATTGAGTGCAAAAAAGAAGAAATAACAAAAACAACAGTATTGAGCCAAAGTTTTTTTTGATCAAAGAAAAGATTAATCCGATTATTGCTAATAGGGATAATAAATGCACAAAGCTAGGAAAAATGGAGATTTCAAAAAGTAATGGCCAGTTATTTAAGACCCTTTTTAAATATAAATTTGGATTCCTTTTCAAATTATCGATAGCCGTATTTGTATAATAACTATTTTTGCCTGCTTCGCTTAACTGAGGAAATTCCCAAATCAATTCTCGGTATTCTTGCATGTCATATGTTTCAAATTTTGAATTAACTATTAAATGCAATGCAAATCCTTGCACGGAAGAAAATAGAATTTTTTTATGAATTAAAAAATTTCTAGTTAGCCAAGGAAGAAGAGTTAAAAAAGCACTTATGAAAATTATAAAAATTGTTTTCCAAAAATGCTTGCCAATGATAACTAATCTTAACCATAAAAAAGTAAAGACTGGCAAAATAAAAAGGAAAACCCCTTTTGTAAAAATTGTCAGCCCCATAGTTAATCCTGTGATAATTTTTATTCCTAAATCCTTTTTGTCCTCGATTTTTAATAAGCAAAAGACAAAAAGCAAAGGCATAAATATCAGCAGAGCTTCCAACTCCAATTCGTTTATTATTCTTATAAAAGGTAAATAAAAGCAAGCTATCAATGCAGCTATTAAACCCACTAAAGAATTGAATATTTTTTTGCCTATTAGAAAAATAAGGACAACACTCAGGCTGGAAAGAAATGCCTGAACTAAAAAAACTGCCAAATAAGAACGATAAGAATGTCCTAGTAAAGAATATAAAAATGCCAGGAAAATTGGGTAAAAGGAGTGCCGAAATGATTGAAACATGTCAAGGCCTCTAAAACCATAGCCTTTTAAAATACTCACGGCAATTGAATCATAATCACGGTGATATGTGGTTGGAGTATATAGTGTCGACTGGAAATTTCCTGAAAGCTTAAAATAATAAATCAAAAAACCCAATCTTACGGCAAGCGCTAAAAAGAAAAAGATAATTGCGGGAGTAAAAAACTTTTTCAGTCGTTTCATGGTTTTATAATAATATAATAATATATAACCTAGCTATTGAGTAAAGCCGCTAAAGCTAAGTCAACCCATTGATTAGAATCCAAGCTTAAATCAATCTAAGTAGTTATTTTAAAACAAAACATTAAAACTTAGCTTACAGTTGAATAAATTTAGCTTTTCTTCTTCAACAGCTTTTTGATAATATATCCAGGCTGACTTTTCTTATTGATCGTAGTGGCAATTTGCTCTCCCACTAAACCCATTACTCCAATCTGCACTCCCATAATCATTAGCATGACTGATAAAAGCAATAAAGGCCTTTGGCCAATCAACTCGTTTCTAAATAACTTTAATCCTGTTAAATATAGTCCGCCTATAAACCCAAGAGAAAAAAAGCTTACCCCTAAATAGCCAAACAGATGCAAAGGTCGAAGTTTAAATTTGGTAATAAATACCACTGTGATCAAATCAAAAAACCCATGCAAAAATCTAATAGCCCCATATTTGGATTTCCCATATTTACGCTTTCTATGTCTTATTGGAATTTCTGTTACTCTATGCCCATTCGCCGCCACCATCACTGGAATAAATCTATGCAGCTCACCGTAAAGATTTAATTTTTTAGCTATCTCTGCCCGATAAGCTTTATAGCCACAGTTAAAGTCATGGAGCTTAATCTTTGAAAAGCGATTAGTAGCAGAATTAAATACTCTTGAACTAGTGTTTTTTATTAAAGAATCCTGGCGTTTTTGTTTCCACCCTACTACTAAATCAAATCCTTGATTTAGTTTAACTAGAAATTTAGCCATTTCTTTTGGGTCATCCTGCAAATCACCATCTAAAGTAATAATAGTCTTTCCCTTAGCAGCTTGAAAACCAGCATGCAAAGCATCAGCTTTACCAAAATTACTCCCAAACTCTATGCATATCACGTGCTTTGGATCTTTTTTATAAATTTTTTTAATCTCCAGTTGGGTTTCATCCGTGCTGCCATCATTAACCCAGATGATCTCATAAGCTTTTTTTAATTTCCTTAAAACTAATCCTAACTCATCGTAAAGCTTGCTAATGCTTTGAGCCTCATTATAGACTGGGATGACTATAGAGATCATATCTATATATAAATAAATTCGCCTCCTGGCAGCCTTCATTATATAATTTCTATATCTATTAGTCATGTTCTTTTAACCATGAACACTTTTTTTAAAAAAATAACTACACTGTTATTTATCACTCTTTTTATCAAAGGCATTGTTTGGGCATTATTAGTTCCCCTTTGGCATTTTCCTGATGAACAAGCACATTTTGGCCACGTGGCTTTTATTGCTGAAGGCGGTGATTTGAAACGCCATGGCAAATATCCAGATTTAACCGAAGAAATTTATGTTTCTGAAGACATTCTCGGCACCAAGCGAGACATTAAAGGCAATAATAGATTCACCTTTCATCCTCAATATCGACTTGATTACAGCGAAAATCTAACCGGCCCAGAAGAAGAAAAAATAAAAACCCTGCCCTTAGAAACTAGAAAAAACCTTGTCTATAAAGAATCAGCTTACTATCCGCATTTTTTCTATCAACTTTCCAGTTTAGTTTACAAGCTGTTTTATAAAGCTAATCTATTTATTCGTGTTTTTGCCCTTAGGTTATTTTGGCTGTCAGCCTATTTTTTAATGATATGGTTTGTGTTTAAAAGCGCTCAATTAATTTTCCCCCAAAACCAGTTAGCTGTTGCCATCATTACTCTTTTAACCAGTTTTCATCCTATGCTGAGTTTTGTTTCAGCTGGGGTGACTAGTGACAATCTCCACAACCTTCTTTTTACTGCTGTTGTATATTTTGGCTTAAAAATCATTGCCCAGCCCAAATGGTATGATTTTCTCGGATTAACTCTTACTTTAGGCTTGGGCATGATTAATAAACAACAGTTTTTTATTGCCTTTCTGATTATTACTCCCAGCCTACTTTTTGCTTTATTTAAACAACCTAAAAGAAATCTTAAATATTTTCTTTTCCTGCCCTTAGCTTTCTTGATTGCTTATCTATTAGCTCCTAACCGTATCACTAATTTATTCAGCCTTATAGCTCAAGGGAAAATACCATATTTAAAACTTAAGCCATCTGTTAGACAGATTAAGTCAAATTATAAGTTATTAGAACATTTTATTTGGACTCTTGAACACACTGTCAAAGAAGTCTTGCCTTGGTATTGGGGGGTATTTAATTGGCTGGGGGTAGCTTTGCCAAGATGGATTAATCGGGTACTCATGCGCCTTTTAGCTCTGGCAGGCTTGGGTTTAATAATCAAGCTAGTCAACATCATCAAGCAGAAAAAACTGACCCGTCAAGACTTGCTTCTTGGTTTTATCATTTGGACAGCTATTGCCTATTTTGTAGCTTTAATGGTTTGGGACTGGACATTTACCAGAAACAATGGTTTTTCTTTTGGCTTCCAAGGTCGTTATTATTTTCCAGTAATAGTCAGTCATATGATTTTATTATTTATTGGCATAAGAGAGTTAGCCAGCCTATTTGGTAAACGCCTTACCCGTTATTTCCTACTGATACTTTCTCTTTGGTTTATTTTTCTCAATCTAGCAGCTCTTTATACAGTTACCAATTCCTACTACAACACTACCAGCTTAAAAACCTTTATTATTCAAGCCAGTCAATACAAGCCATTTTTTGCCAAAGGCTGGTGGTTAATTACAGCTCTTATCCTTTATCTGATTAGCTGTTTTGTCTTAGTCTATAATCTAACTAAAATGATCTTTAAATCAAAATTAAAACCATGAAGTCAAAGCCTTTAATCTTTCTTTTAATCTTAGTTTTTATCAAAAGTTTAGTTTGGTTAGTTTTAACTCCTGTTTTTCAGATCCCTGATGAAGCCAGTCATTTCTCCATTGTTCAGTTTATCAGCCACAACCACCGCCGGCCTCACCCCAGAAGAGAGCAGCCCACTTCTAAAGAACTATTAAAAGTTTCTGAGATTGTTAATTTTAACTGGCAGATAATTCATCCTGTTTGGCAGAATTATCAGCAGAACTGGCGTCAAGAAATCTCTTCTATTTCTCCTCAGGAAAAATCATTATTTCAGCAGAATGATTATCAAACATCCATTAAGCGCCCACCGCTTTACTACTGGCTAGCCACCCCTTTTTATTTAATATTTAAAAACCAACCATTTTTATTCAGATTTTTTTCTGTTAGATTTTTTTCTTTAATTATTAGTCTGCTTATCGTTTATTTTTCTTATAAAATCGCTCAATTATTTTTTAAGGTTAAAAGTCTTAGCCTAGCCATTGCCGCTCTAGTCGCTTTTCAACCCTTATTCAGCTTTATCACTACCGGTGTTCACTATGACCCCATTACCATCCTAACCTCCACCTTTTTTCTCTATAGCCTAACTTCATATTTGCAAACTAAAAAATCCTCTTGGCGGCATTTGAGTTTAGTTGCTGCTTTACTCGGCATCTTAATCCGGCCGGATTTAATTGTCCTTTTAATGTTTTACCCTTTTATTTTATCCAAAAAAGCCAGAAAGACTGCTCTATTAGCTGGATTAATCATCATTATTGCTTTAGCCGCTATTTTCCCCCTATTTCAAACAGCTGCTACACAAAAACACTGGCTAGTCGAGCGTTTGCCGTATATCTTTAGCTTAAATGACTATACTTACAACCTTAATCTTTTGTTTAAATACTTTTTCTCAGGCGCAATCTTTACCAAGCTTAATCAGTATTTAGCCGTAGCCAAGCAATCTCACCTAGTTCAAATTTTTCCTTGGTACTGGGGGGTTTTTGGCTGGCTAGAATCAACTCTGCCTCTCTGGGTTTATAGAGTTCTCAAAATCTCAATTTTAATCAGCTTCCTTGGCTGGCTTAAGCTTTTTATTACCCGTCGTTCCACTTTAAAATTATCAACCTCAACCAAAAAGTTAATCTTATTTTTCTTCTCCTTCAGTTTTATCCACTTTGCCGTCGTCGTTCTTAATGACTTTATTCCTTTTGTTAATTCAGGCAATATTTTTGGCATCCAAGGCCGCTATCTACTTCCGGCCATTACTGCCCACATGCTTTTATTAGTTTTTGGTTGGTGCCAATTAATTAACAAAAAATACCATCAACAACTAGGCAAACTAATCTTTTTATTAGCCATCAGTTTAAACCTAATTGGACTTAAGACTCTTTTTCAATTTTTTGGCTGGGTATGGTAAGAAAACATTTATGGTTCATTTTGCCTCTTCTGATTCTAGGCATCTTTGCCATGAAAACTTTCTGGGGTCCTGGCTTTTATGACGGCCATGATGCTCAAAACCACATTGTCAGGCTTTACCACTATGATCTAGCCTTAAAAGACGGCCAAATTCCTCCTCGTTGGGCTGGGGCACTACTCGCTGGCCGTGGCTACCCAGTCTTTATCTTTTCTTATCCTTTACCATACATGATGGCCGAAGCCCTTCATCTTTTGGGTTTCAACCTGGCTGTCAGTCTTAAGCTCACCTTTGTTCTGGCTTACTTAACCAGCATTGTAGCCATGTATAGTTTTGCATCTCATTATTGGCAATCCCGTCGCGCTGGTCTTCTCTCTGCTCTGCTTTGGTCCTGGGCACCATATATGTTTGTTAAGCTTTTTATCACCGCCTCTTTAGGTGTAGTGGTTTCCTATGCCTTTATTCCTCTTTTCTTCCTGGCTTTATACCAGCTTCTTCTCAAGCCCAAGTTTAAAACCAGTCTTTTTCTTGCCCTCATCACCTCAGCTTGGCTTATGTCTCACTCATTTACTCCAATTATCTTTAGCCCCCTAATCGTCCTCTTTATCTTTTTTCACCTTAAAAGAAAAACAATCAAGCCAGTCATTAAACAGCTAGCTATAGTTGCTATCATTGCTCTTGGTTTAACCGCCTGGTATTTGCTTCCGGCCTTAACTGAACTAGGATACACCTATTTTGCCAAATTTGTTACCCATGCTTATGATCAACAGTTTGTTTCTTTTCAACGCCTGCTTTACTCCAAATGGGGAACTGGCGCTCCCGGTTGGAGCCATACTCCTCTTTCCCAACAAGTTGGTATTGCCCAATGGCTAGCTGTTGGTTTAGCTGCTTTACTAGCTATCTTAAAGCCCAAAACCAAAACCAATTATCATCTTTTCCCATTTATTCTAGCCTTCCCCTTAAGTATTTTCTTAATGTTAAAAATAAGCCAGTTTATCTGGGACACAATTCCTTTACTAGCAACTATTCACATCCCCTGGAGATTCTTATCTCTTTCAGTTTTCACTGCTTCGATGACTGCTGGTTATCTTATCCCTCGTCTTCGTTCCTGCCTCGCCCGCATCTTTCTCGCAGCTCTTTTAATTACTCTAGCTCTTTATGGCAATCGCAACCATCTTCGCATTAACGAGGTTCGCATCTATGACCAAAAATTCTTTCAAACCTACACTAGTGTCGCCACTGGCTGGAATGAACACTTGCCTATTTGGATTAAAAACATTCCTAAAGAATTTCCCGAAAACAAAGTTAATGTTCTCTCCGGCCACTGCCTCATAAGTAATCTTCAAGTTAAATCTAATATTCAATCATTTACTGCTGACTGTACTGAATCATCCACCCTTCAACTCAACACTGCCTACTATCCTGGCTGGCAAATCATTGTTAATAACCAAGACATTACTGACCAAGTTAAAGCCAAGCTAGGCTCATCTAACGGGATCATTCAATTTTCTCTTAATCCCGGCCAACACGAAATTTTAGCTCAATTTAAAGACACTCCGCTTCGCCGTATCACTAAATATATTTCTTTTTTAACTTTAATCTTAGTTATTTATAGTATTCCTTTATTTGGAAAAGGAAATAGAGGCCGATAATGGCTCGAAAGCGACTCTCAGATTTTAATACAAACTCCATGAAAGATTTATCCCGATAGCCATAATTAACCAGGTCAAAATAGGTATAAAAATATATTTATATTTTTTAATAACATCAAATAAAAAAACTGTGCCAAAATAAATAAATATTGGAATATTGAAAAGCATATAACAAGCTTTAATATTATTCCCCTTCCAGGTTGGGTGAAATGTAATAAAATAAAGAAAACCCGACCAAGAAAGAAAAGAAAGAATATAGAATATTACATGAATAAACCATAAATTATTCAGTTTTTGTCGCTTAAGTATTTTTTTTATTGCAAGATATAAATAATAAGAAAAGCCTGTAATTATCAAAATCGTAGGCACAACATTTACTCTATTTTGCAAAGCAAGACTAGCAATTCTTTCAGAATTCCAAATATAACGATCGACCTGTCGTGCTTCATGGCTAATTTTAAAGCGTCGAGGAATATAAACATTCCAAAAATCTCCCCAAAAGGTACTGTAATAGATAGGAATTAATCTAACATAATAAGGAGGGGGCAATCTTAAAGGATAGGTCATCATAAATTTAAAAGGAATTTCTGTATAAAAAACTAACCCATAACTAAACAGAGGCATATCTTCTTCTGAGGCTTTTGGTGTATAAATAATTTTCTTGTTTCTTCTAACGTAGTAAAACCAACCAGAAGCAATAGTAGTAATAACAAACAAAATAGTTAAAAAATTTATTGCGGCTTTCCGATTTATTTGCTTTGACAATTTTAAGCCAATAATACCGAGAAAGATAGTAAGAGGTATTATTAAAGCTGATAAACGAGTTAAAACATTTAATGAAACCAAAATTGATAAAAATGCCATTTTTTTGATAGTCGGCTTAGGTAGGAAAATGACTATTAAGTACCAAAAAAGTAAAGATACCATAAAGAGAAAAAATGGCTCCACAGTATACATAGTCATCATTTTTTGAAAGACGGGAAGAGAAAACACCCAGGCTACACACGCAATAGGCAGCAGTTTATTTTTTGGCCGAATTTTTTTTATAATCAAAAACCACAAATAAAGACTAAATATTGAAAGAAGAGCAGCAAAATACACCCAAATCTTAATAGATGAAATAAAGCCTTGGCCTGTAATTGAAGAAACTAATCGGATAAATAAACCGCTAACTAAATAAAATAATGGAGGATTGTAAGCTACTCCAGTTTCGGCTAAAGTAGGAAGCCTCCATTCTTTGCTAACGATTTCTGCGTAGCTAGCGCGATATCCAAAATCATAACCCAGGGTTAAATTATAGTAATAAATATTATGGAATATCAAAAAAATAGCAGCACTTAATCCCAACACGATACAAATTTTTTTTAATAAAGGGGCTTTAGATGTATTTAACATGGACTTACCTATGATTTGACAAAGTGAAATTAAGACTATTTAAAACCCTGTCTGCAGCAACTTCTTGTTTATTCTCAAGCTCTACGCGAGTCAATAATAGTCCAGAATCTTCTGTTAACACTACAACTCCTTTGCCTGGTTTAATGTCAATGACTCTACCGGGAATTCTACCAGCAAATTGAGGAAATCGAGAAATTTTTTTAGCAGACCAAATTATTATTTTCTTGCCATTTAAATAGCAATAAGCTCCAGGATATGGATGAGTCACAGCGCGAATTAAATTATAAATTGAGCTTGACGATTTAGACCAATCAATTAAATTATCTTCAGGTAAACGCTTGCAGGTAAAAGTAGCTTTACTACGGTCTTGAGAGCGATACGTAATTCTCCCATTAATTAATTTCTTAAAATTACGTTTTAAGAGAATTAAATAAGCTTGAGTAACATCTTCAATAATATTTGTAATCACATTATTTGACTCAATTGGAATAGTTTCTTGGTCAATAATTTTACCTGCATCTACTTTGTTTGCGATTTTAAATAAAGTAACCCCTGTTTTCTTTTCATCATTTAATATTGTCCAAACCGTTGGAGAAAATCCTCTATATTTTGGCAACAGGGAATCATGAAACACAAAAGTTCCCAAGCGCGGTAGATTAAAAATTTCAGGGGTAATAAGATATCGCCAAGAAACAACCAGCATAAGATCAATTCTGTTTGATTTCCAAAATGGAATTAATTTTTTACTATTTAATTTCCTAGCCTGAATAAATTCCCCATTGATTGACTTAGTAAAACGCCTAATATTGTTTAAAAATAAAGGCTCATGAGGTTCTTCTTTAAAACTAATCACTGTAAATTCACTATCAGGTGAGATTTTATATAATTGTTGTAAAAATAAATAACCTCGGCGAGTAGCGCACAATAAAACAATTTTTAATGGCTTCGTTTTATTTTTTTGTTTGTTCTTTAATAACATAAATAGGATGATTGAGGGTGCTAAAATACACCTTAGCTATATATTCGCCAATTATTCCTATAGCAAATAACTGCACGCCTGAAAATATTGCAACAATTGAAGCTAGAAATGGAAAACCGGCCACATGATCACCAATAATAAAATACCGCCCAATAACATAGACCAAAATTCCAAAACCAAATATAGTAAAACCAAAGCCTAAGAAGCTCGCAAATTGCAAAGGCAAAACACTAAAACCTGTTATCATGTTTATCGCATGATTTAACAACATTTTAAAAGAATAGTTTGATTTTCCGCTGAGTCGCGGTTTGTGTTTAATGGAAATGACACTAAAATTAACGGTAGACCAAGTTAGCAAAACATCAATAGATACATTAGCGGCATGGTAATTTTCAAACGCTTTTCTGAGAGAAGTACGAAAAATTCGAAATGCACTAACTTTGCGGGCAATATCTACACCCATAATGCTTTGTAAAGCCAATTTAGTAATTTTTGAAGCAAAATTGCGCCACAGAATATGTTTTGTTTTGCGAGGAATACCATAAACAACATCGTACCCTTTATTTATCTTCTTTATTAAACGAAAAATTTCAACGGGAGAATGTTGTAAATCATCATCCATGGTAATGATAAATTTATATTGTGCCAACCGAATTCCACATAATAGAGCATTATGTTGTCCGTAGTTCCTCATTAGATTAACTCCCCTTACTTTTAGATATTTTTGAGACAAGTTAACAATAGTTTCCCAACTTTTATCTTGACTACCATCGTTAATCAAAATAATTTCATAATCTTTTTTAACCTTAGTCATAGCCCGATCAAGCTGTTTAACTAAAAAGGGGAGAATTTTTTGACTATTATAAACTGGGATAATAACGGAGTATGAATTCTTTATCATATTTTATTTTCTGAAAAATAATTAAGGCTTCTTAATAAAGAATTTTACCACACAAATTACTCAATGCTTACAATTATGGCTCCTCAACGCTGCTTATTGCCTAGATTGACAAACCACTGATAACCACTAAAAGATTACTGATCAAGTCAAAGCCAATCTAGATTTTTCCTATCTGGCCTTTGGCTTAGTTATTTATAGTATTCCTTTACTTGGAAAAGGAAATAGAGGCCGATGATTACCCCGATTATTCCGCTAAACAGATTATAACTAAGCAAGGAGTAAACCAAGTTCACCAACATAGAGTAATACAGTAATCTCCAGGCCCCTTTACTTCTGGAAAACAATCCTGGTAGAGCCAAAAGGCGTAATAATAAAGTTGCTCCCAAGAATATCATTGATAAATAATACAAACTTCCAAGCCTGGCTCCTGCCCAGTAAGCAAACGGTCGGACATAAGCACTGATTCCCAGCACCGCTAATATTGCTGGTAGAGCAATAATTATCAAGACTAAATTAAGCCAGGGAGCTAAACTAACAATTAAATCCTTAACGTTCTTTGGTAGAGGAGGCGCCTTTTTCTTTAAGTATAAATCTAAAGTACTCTCCAATTGATTAACGGCAGGCATATATACTCCTTTTTCAGTTTAATAACCTACTTAAACCATACTATTTTTTAAAGTATTTTACAATCTTCTTCACTGCCTTAATTACATCTTTTACATCTTTTTCACTCATATGCGGGTAAAAGGGGAGTGACACGGTTCTTTCGCCAATCCATTCTGCCCGAGGAAAATCACCTTTTTTAAACCCAAAAGTCTTTTTATAATATTTATGCAAATGTAAAGCTGTAAAATGAACCCCAGCTCCAATATTTTCTGCTTTTAAAGCATCAATAAACTGATTCCTGTTAATCTTCAGTTTTTCCAGCTCCAAGTTAATCGCATACAAATGGCGAGCATGAACTATATTTTTTTCATCTGGGACTGGGGGTATGACTCCATCAAATTGACTAAAAGCCTGAGTCATTATTTCCCAATATTTATTTCTTATTTTTAGATTAGCCTTAGCTCTTTTTAGTTGATGGATCCCTAGAGATGCCTGGAGATCCATCATATTATATTTATATCCCGGATAAATTCCCTCATAAGGCTTATATCCTGAACTCGAATACCTTTTCCAGGCATCTGCTGAAATTCCATGTAGCCTTCTTACTTTTGCTTTTTCAGCCCACTCTTTATTATCCGTCGTTAACATTCCTCCTTCACCAGTGGCCACATTTTTAGTCACATAAAAAGAAAAAGCAGTCATATCTGAAATAGAACCAATCTTTTTACCTTTATACCAACCTTCAGTCGCATGAGCCGCATCTTCGAGCAGATATAGTTTATGCTTCTTAGCTAGTTTAGTAATTTCATCCATCTGGCAAGGCCTGCCATATAAATGAACCGGAATAATAGCCTTAGTTTTTTTGGTTATTTTTTTCTCAATTTCTCCTGGGTCAATATTGCCGGTTTGTTTATTCACATCTGCAAATACTGGCTTAGCTCCACAATGAAGAATCACATTAGCAGTTGATACAAAGGTCAGGGGAGTGGTGATTACCTCATCGCCTGCCTTAACTCCTAAAATATTTAAACCTAAATGCATGGCCGCCGTAGCTGAATTAACTGCCACTGCCTGTTTAGCCTGAGCATATTTTTTAAAATCTTCCTCAAATTTATGCACTTTAGGTCCAGTACCCCACCAGCCAGATCTAACAGTCTCCAGCATTTCTTTAAGCTCTTCTTTAAAAAACCGAGGTGCCCCAAAAATTAAAAACTTATCTCGAACAGGCTTACCGCCAGCTAACACCGGTTTCAATGTACTCATAACTGGATTATAACTTATAATTAACCAGCATGAAATTAAAAGTATTAACTTTGATCTTGCTAACAGCTTTAGGTTTGTTTTTAAGAATCTATAGAGTTGGAGAGCCAGTTTTTAAAGAAGATGAAAACACTACTATTAGCGCTGCTGCCTACCTGTATTACTGCCAGCAAAATCCTCAAAACTGCCATTATCGGCCCGACAGCTTGCATCGTCAACTAACCGCCCTCCTCACTAATAACCAGACTCGGCCTAACTTAGTCGCCCAAGTTTATTTATGGGATTGGATTAAAGATCAGCCTTCTCAGACACATTACTCTCGAGCCTGGCCCCATCTCTATGGCATCAGTTTTCTTTATAAGTACTTTGGTATTAATCAGCTTTCCTCCAGGCTTATTTCAGTTCTCTCGGGCTCTTTGTTAATCATCGTTGGTTTTTCTCTAGCTAGATTAATTAATCTCTCGTCCTCAGCCGCAGTTTTATATGCCCTTGTTTTAGTCATCTCTCCCCATTTAATTACTATGAGTCGGAATGCTCGAATGTACTCTTTTTTCAGCCTGGCTTTTATGACAAGTATTTATTATCTCTTGAAATGGTTCAAAACCAAAAAAAACTCGGCCCTAATCATGGGCTTGCTTTCTTTCAGTTTGGCCTACTTTCTCCACTCTTTGGCTCTAATCATTCCCGTGGCTCTATTGGTTTTTTCTCTGCTTCAATCAATTCTCAAAAAACAACCCTTCTTTACTAAAATCAGCCTTATTTTGAGTCTTATTTTATTGGTAATAACCTATTTATTTTTTACTCATCAACTCAACATTTTTCCTAAATATTATTTAGCCATAGCCTCCCAGCCTCATTGGCCCTATCTTTACTTTGTCTTCGGCAACCAACTAATTACCGCTCTCGGCCTTATCATCATTGCTCCAGCCTTTAAAAAAATTAAAAACTTCACCAGCACTGCTTTTATCGCTACCCTGTTAATTGTCGACTTGTTAATCTTAATCTTTTTTTCCAGTTTTCCTTTAGGCTCGGCTTATGTTATTCATCTTTTGCCTCTCGCCTATCTACTCGTTATCTTCAGCCTCAAAAATCGATTCAAGCTCCAACTGACCTTCTTTCTTATTATCTTCTTAAGTTTACTCAGCCATCTGAAAATTTTCTACTTACCGCCTTACCATCGACCACAACTAGCCGCCGCCTATCAAGAAGTTATCAAACGGGTTAAACCCTCAGACCAAATTATTGGCTATTTGATAAGAGACTATTATCTGGAAGATTTACCCTCATCTCTCTCAGTTACCCACTTATCTAAAGATCAATTTTCTGATTTAATCCCCTTAATTAATCAAGCCTTACTCTCTGACCATAATTTATTTATAATTTTTGAGCAAGAAAAAAGCGCCTGTCTCAATTCAGACCAACTAGACTTTCTTAACCAAAAATTTATCAAAATTGCCGGTCAAGGACTTGACAGTCATCAAGTCGAAATTTACACCCGCTCTAACGATCTCAATCATCAAGAATAAGCTCTATTGCCATAATCATTTAGGTTTTTACCGACCCGCCAAAACTAAAGTTTAAAGTATTTGCCAAAAATAAAGTCATATTTTTTTGGTTTAAAAGCCGAAACACCAGCAAACGAAGTAAAAGTCATTTCGCCGAAGTAAATTTTACCGTCAATATTGTATAAATCCACTCTTACATGAGGTAGGCCAGCCGAAAGAATCGAGGCTATTTTAAGCATCTGTTTTAAGTTTTTAGGCCTTTTGACTTTTTTTTGGAATGAGGGAAAGACGCGGGTCATCGGTATTTTCCTCCATTTTGGGGTATAAAAATTTTGTGTGTGGTTAGTATATCTATCTAGATCTACTTGAATCATTTTTACTTGGTCATCAAAACAATAAAACTTATAATCATACGGATCACTGTTGTTATCGCTCAGATACTTTTCGATTATTATTCTCGGCTTAGCTAATTTATATTGTTTTTCTTTGTGCTCTCTATAATAATTTCTTCTCAACCATTTATTGAGTCTTTTTATAGCGGCCAGCCGGTCAAAACGATCTTTATCTCGGCAAATAATTGTCCATCCCGAACCATGGGTGGCTTTGATTGCAAACTGGTTGGGTAGCTTATCCCACTCAATTTTGCCCGGGTTTTGATAAATCCCGATGAGGGGAATCAAATACCGCCTACCAATCTTTTTTGCCACCCAGCTTCTAGCCGCGTATTTATCCACCAGTCTCCACTTTTTTTCTGCTTGAGGAGAGATTTTATAAATATTTAGTTTTTCTGTATAAGTTCGAGGATGGCTCCAGTTAATTCTTCTTCTCAAGAATAATATGTATTCAAATTGGACCCAAAATTTATCAAAAGGTGGAGGCACTCTGCCTCGCAAGCTATTAAATAACTCGCTTAACTTGGTTAAAAGGTTGTGCTTCATAGCAATTTTTCTTATACCATATAATCTATGCTAGTATAATACCATTCAATGAAAAAACCTAAGCTTAATCACAACACTTTTGATCTGTTTTACGAACTAGTCAGGACCGACTTTGTCATGCGTTACCACAACTCAGTCTTGGGTTTTATTTGGGTTTTATTAAAACCCCTCCTGCTTTTTGCTATTATTGTTTTTATCTTTTCTTGGTTTTTTAAATCTCGAGATCCTTATTACCGCTATAACTTATTACTCGGCATTATTCTTTTTTCCTATTTGTCCGAAGCCACCAAAAGGGGAGTCGTCTGTCTTTATGAAAAATCCAGAATCATTCTTAAAGTTAACTTCCCCAAAGACTTGGCTATTTACACTTCAGTTTTTAACTCTTTTATCAGCTTTTTTTTCTCTTTCTTGGCCTATTTTATTTTCTGGCTTTTTACCAAAGATTCTGACATCTCCACTCGCTTGCCTTATTTTTTGATCCAGATCTTCAGCCTCACCAGTTTAATTATTGGTCTAAATTTTTTTACCAGCATTATCTACCCGAAACTCAGAGATCTCTTATCTATCTGGGAAATTTTACTCAGACTGCTATTTTACTTTACCCCTATTATTTACCCAGTCACTTTAGTCCCCGATCAGTATAAAAACATATTTCTCTTGAATCCCCTGGCCGCCATCATCTCTGAAAGCCGCAAAGCCTTGATCTCTGGTGAGGCTTTTTCTTGGTGGCATACCAGCTATGTTTTAATTCTTTCCCTAGTCATCTTTATTTTTGGCTACCGTTTTTTCAAAAAAAATGTGAAGTCAGTTGCCGAGAATCTTTAAGTTTATGAGCGACGCCATCAAAATTGCCAATCTCTATAAAACCTTTAAAATTCCTACAGAAAAACAAAGCTCATTAAGAGAGCGGTTTGCTAATCTTAAACTTAGATCGAGCTACAAACCGTTACCCATTCTTAAGAACATTAATCTTGAAGTTAAAACCGGTCAATGGTTGGGGATTATCGGCAAAAACGGCTCAGGTAAATCAACTCTATTAAAAATAATCAGCCAAATTTACGAATCAGACAAAGGCCAGATCCAGGTTAACGGTAAAATAGTTCCTTTCTTAGAGCTGGGAGTCGGTTTTAATCCAGAACTATCAGCCAAAGACAATATCTTTTTAAACGGCACCATTCTTGGCATGACCAGGAAAAAAATCAAACAAAAATTCCATCAAATCGTTAACTTTGCCGGCATCAAACCCTTTATCCACATGAAGTTGAAAAACTTTTCTTCAGGTATGAACGTCCGGCTAGGTTTTTCCATTGCCATGCAGGTCTCTGGCGACATCTTCCTTCTAGACGAGATATTGGCCGTTGGCGATTATGACTTCCAAATCAAAACCAAAAAAGTTTTTAAAAAAATGAAACAACAAGGCAAAACCGTTATTCTTGTCAGTCATAACCTTAGAGACGTCATTAATTTCTGTGATCAATGTCTCTGGCTGAAAAACGGCCGCATCGCCAAGCTGGGTGAACCCAAAACCGTTGTCAAACAATACATCCATGCCAAAAACAAATAGAATGGTCAAGTAATGCCCTCTCTGCCACCAATCCCGATATCGTCTGACCAAGCGTTTTTTACCCTATCATAGCTTTAAGGCTAACGAAAAAATTCTTCACTGTTTGAACTGTGGAGTTTACTCTTTATTTCCTTTTCCTAAAGAAAAAGAAGTCATTAATCATTATCACAGTGGTATCTACCGCCGACCATCTAAGTATAATTTAAACAAGCAAGGCAAAAATTTTCTCGTTAAAAAAAAATATTTTATCGATCGTTTAATTAAACTTAGTCAACTTTTATCTAGAGTCGGTCGCATACTGGATGTTGGTGCCGGCAACGGCCTTTTATTGGCTGAAGCCAAAAAAAGAAACTGGCAAGTTTGGGGAACCGAACTTGATCCTGCCGCCATTAACTATGTTAAGCGAAAGTACGACTTCAAACTGCTTAAAGGTGAACTCTCAAAACTAAAAATACCTAAACAATACTTTGACGTTGTCCACCTTCATCACAATTTAGAGCATGTCTATCAACCTGAAGCATTACTAAACTCTATTAAGACAGTTTTCAAGCCCGGAGGACTTTTAGTGATTGAAGTTCCTCAAGACTTATACCCGCTCTCAGCGGTGATTAAATATTATTTGAGTTATAAAACTAGGTGTCGGTTTTTAACCAACTTATTTCTCAAAAGAAAAATGATCTCCATTAAAACCACGCCTTCAGCCCATCTATTTTTCTTTACTCCGAATAGTTTAAAAAAACTCCTTATTCAATCAGGTTTTAAAATCATTCAGATCAAGACCCCCAGAAGAAACCACGCCAGCGACCGAGTTATCTATAAACACCACTATCTCGCTAATTTAATCTACTTCTTAGAATCAAAATTACTGCTTGGTCCCAACATTGAAGTCTTTGCTAAGATAAATTAAATAACTCCCCAATATCCGGTTATATTTTTCCGATTTAAATGCCGGATAGCCCGCAAATGAACTAAAAGTCAGCTCCCCAAATAAAATCTGCCCATCAAGATTGTATAAATCCACCCTTACATGGGGGAATCCAGCTGACAAAACTGAAGCGATCTCCAACATTTTGTCTAAGTCTTTCGGTTTTCCCAACTTTTTCTTAAATACCGGGAAACATCTTTTTATCGGTACTTTTCTCCAGCTCGGCGTATAAAAGTTTTGCGTGTGATTAATATATCTATCAAGATCAACCTGAATTAATTTTGGCTGACCATGAAAACAGAAAAACTTGTAGTCATAATAATTGTCTTGTTTATCTCTGAGTAGTTTTTCACAAATGATTCTCGGCTTGATTAATTTATAAGACTTTTCCTTAAACTTTCTGTAATAGTTTATCTTCAGCCAGCGATTAAGTTCTTTCTTGGTTTTCTTCCAGTCAAGCTTGGCTTTATTTTTACAAATAATAACAGGTCCCGATAAATGAGTTGGTTTCAAGGCAAACTTATTTGGTAAAGACTTTAAATTAATCTCTTCAGGTTTTTTATAAACCCCATAGACTTTATTCAAATATTGTTTACCGACTACTTTCTTAACATATTTCCTTACTTCGTATTTATCTGTATATATCCACAGTTTTTCAGCTTCGGGTTGAATTTTAAGAATCTGCATTTTTTCTGGATAGGTTTGCGGATTATTCCAATTCATTGGCTTTTTAAAAATTCTAAAATATTGTTCTTCAATGATAAACTTATCCCATCGATAACTGGCCTTTCCCCTAAAATCGTTAATTATCTTTTCCACTCCTTTAGGCTCTAGTATCAGTTTCTCAATCGCTTGTTTAAAAATCTCCACATTCTTCAAGCTATGATTTTTTCTCACATAATCATAATGATTCTTGCCCATAATTTTTCTCAGTTGGCTATTCTTAATTAGCTGACGGCAATACTTAACTAACAGCTTTTGACTATTTTTAGCCACTAAACCACAGTTAAACTGGTTTAAATAATTATCTGGATTAACCTTTAATGACAAAACCGGTGTTTTGACTAAACCAGACTGTAAAAAAGTATTAGGAAAACCTTCAGCTGTTGAGGTGTTAACAAATATTTTAGCTCTTTGAAAAAGCTTTATAATCTCCTCAATTGACACTACTGGATAAAACTTTAGATTATCTTGCTCCACCGCCAGATTGCTGGCTTGATAAAATAAATTAGCATCATTGCCTTGCCTGCAGACCATTACAAACCGCTCTTTTAGTAAAGCTTGAGCTAATTTGATAAAACTCAGTGATCTTTTCCAATCATCTGATCTACCTACCCATAAAATTAGATCTCTTTTAAGTCTTTTTTTTAATCGAGTTGGTTTTGCCAATGACCGCATCAATACACTCGGCTTGCCAAAATTCTTTTCTAATCTCTTTTGCTGTTTCTTTGTTTGAGCCATGACTAAATCAACTTTTTTCAAACCTTGATGAAATAATTTTCTGTTAACCGACGATCGCTTACTAAAACCCGTCAACTGACTATCCCAATCATGAGCCATCATGTAAACAATTTTTTTATTAAAAACCCCTCCAAACCAAGCCGTCAAATTAATCATTTTGTTAGCCGTTCTGCCTACATAAACATCAGCATTAATTCTCCAAGCCAGCAGGAAAATTTTTATTAACTCAAAACTTCTTCTCTTGCCTTTATCAAAACATCGATATATTGTTAGTCGGCCCTTTTTAATCACCCGTTTCTGTCCGTAATCTCCGGTCATCAAACTAACCTCAAACCGTTTATCTTTCGCCAGCTGTTTTACAATTAAACTCATCTGCAGCTCAGCTCCGCCAAAATACCCTTTAGATTTTTTTTGAAACAATGGATAACTGTTTAAAGAGATAAAACAGATCTTGATTAGTCTGGCTGATCTCATTTACGAAGCTTAATCCGGTTTTTCTTGTCAACCACAATGATCTTTGGTTTGAACTTAGTTGTTTTGTTTATTGTTATAAAAGCAAAAATAGTTACCGTATCACCGATACAACTGTAACGAGCCCCACCGCCATTGACTCCTATTATCCCTGAACCCTTTTTGCCTTTAATTGTATAGGTTTCATAGCGATTGCCGTTAGTAAAGTTAGCCACTAAGACTTTTTCATACTCTTGTATTCCCGCCGCCTTCATCAAGGCTTCATCGATTGCAATGCTCCCTTCATAATGCAAATCCGCATGAGTCACCGTCGCTGTATGAATCTTGGACTTTAAAACCGTTATTTTCATAAAATCTAGCCTGCTTTCCCCCCTTATTTTATAATTTCAGCAATGAAAAGTAAATCTTTTTAGCCTTCTTAATATTATTTATTACCTTAGAATTTATTTTTTGGCTACCTACAATCATTCAGAAAACCGAGGGGTAGATGGGGGATGAATTCTAGTTATTTTATTAACTCTGCCTTTTCTAAAACTCTGCCGTCATCTACAATCTTGTAGGTTTTTCCCGAATCTTTTAGAAAAGAGTCATTTTCTTGATTCGGCAAGGGCGATTCATCCCCGGACAGGTTTGAGAAGAGTACTCTGAACAAGTTTACGTAGGCGGTGCCATCTAAGATTGAAGGATCGCCGTTGGGATAGCGCAGAGCGGTAAAAACCCCAAAATTATCGAGTGCCAGTTCATCCATACTTATCTTTTCTCTTTCATAAATTATTTCATCGATTCGCTTATCACCGATATCGGTCCAAACTCTTCTGTATTTTAAGGCTCCGTGATCTCCATACAAAATCATTATTGCCTCCGGGTCTTTTTTGATTATCCGATTGACAGTCTCCATGATTTTGGGGTTGGAGTTTTTTACTTTTTCTATGTATATGTCAACCCAGTTCGCATCGCTTGGACGCCAACTGTGTTTGTCGTAAATGGGCGTATGCACGACTTCGAGAGATTCTTTAATAAAATAAAATGTTGGCTGTGAAAACTCTGGTGTCGAATCAATGACAGCATGTAATATCTGATAGAATTCATTTTGGTCCGAATAAGTCAAGTCTGATCGTCTATTGGGGTTCTGGAGATTGGCTAGCCGGGCGTAGAGTTGGTTGATGATCGGGTTTTGGAAGATAAGCAGCGAATCATAAATTCTACTGGCAGGGCAATAATAGTCAAGATAGTTGTTATCGGTAAAGTTATAGTTGCTTGGTTGAATGTATTCAATTCTATAGCCGTTATTTTTTAGGATCGAAAGAGTGGGATTATATATTTTCCCTCCAATCATATCTCTTAGGCCGACAGCGTCTAAAAGTCCGGCGGCGCGACTGAAATAATGCTGTTGCTGCAGAAACATTCCGCCAATAGAGTATAAAGTACTGTTGTAATTGGAAAAGTTGTTTTGGCTTACAAAAAAATCTTTACTTTCCAGTTCATTGATGAATTCTTGGTTGTCGAAATTATAAAGACGTTTCATCGCCCGGGGGGAATGATAGCTTTCCAGATGAATGAAGTAGATATTAGGAGTAGCTTTAAACTTGACTCGATCGTCTAATTGTTTGTTCAAACTCGGCAGGAAATAATCGTTTTTTATTGACTGGGTGCTCACTGAATATATTAACTCGGCTGAAGCGAAAAGACTCATTATCAGCAAGACTAGATTAATAAAGCGAAATCCCGTCCTTTTGGTAAGGAAGAGGGTTATCGCTCCGGCGGCAATGAAACCTATAAGGGTAACTTTAGAAGCCGTGATGACATTACTGAAAAACAGATAGAACAGACAAAGACCGACAAAAGAGATGAGAAGCCGTTGTTTAGCCAGAAAGGCGATGATTGTTCCTAAGCCGCCGGTGATAACTGGGAATATCAATAGGAAGAGTAGTTGTTTTGGTTGATAAATAAACCAGTTTTTACTGGTGAAAAAAATGACCGGATAGAGCCCGATTAAAATAAAAAATAAAATTGCTGAACTGATCATATTTTTTGTTTCATAAGATATAGGGTTCGTTTGGTTTCGGGGATAACTTTTTTTTCCTTAAGATTGAAGTAGTGAAGGAAATCCGCCTCAAATTTTTTTTGGGTGTAGTTTGGGAAAATATCTTTTCTTGAAGCCAGTAATTTTGTCACTTGCCCATCTTCTTTAGGGACAAATTCAATTATCAGGGAATGACCGCAACGAGAGAGAAATTCGGCAATTAGTTTAAACGGCAGGTTATTGGCAATCGCCAGGTGGTGGATCAGTGCTAGGGCTAAAACCGTATCCGCTGGCCCTCTTTTAATGAGCGAATCTCTTTCTTGGTTAGCAAAGCCAATGTCACCGCTAGGATTAGTTAGGTCTTGAACCAATGGCAGCAGATTCTTTTCATTAGTCCGTCGACACTCAAGATAATTGAGTTCTATTGCCACTGGATCAAGGTCAAACGCTAGGGTTTTAATGCCGTTTTTACTTGCTAGTCGGCTGAATCTGCCGGTATTGGCGCCTAAATCCCAAACGCTTTTCGGTTTGCTGGCAAGAATCATTTTTTCTACCATTAGTCCCTTGGCGGTCATCGCCCGGCGGGAATAGTTGGTGTGGGAATAATAGTTGCCCCATTCGGTTCGCGGCAGGCGCCATTTTAACTTTTGGATGGTTGTTTGTAGACTATCAATCAGACCTATCATAGCTGTTTGGCTAATTATTTTTTTGGCATCGCTTTTGCCGATAGCGTATTTTTGCTGGTTGCGGGAATGGAAGTGGAGATGAAACAACAGACCTAAACTCAATTTGGTCGTTGCTGGCAGAAGTCGGCTGGTCAGGCCAAGGGGGATGCCGTCAAGATATATTTTTAATAATTTGCCAAGTTCAACATTAACGGAGGACATTAAAGTTAGGGGAGCTAGAAAATGCCGGCAGAACTGTTGGTAGGCGACCCAAGGACTGCCCGGTTTATATTTTTCAAACGAGAGGGTATCGATGAAGATAGGTTTGGCGTCCACAAATTGGATATTGTAGGCGGAAGCATCTTTTAGAGTCATGCCGTATTTTATTGCCGTCTTTTGAATTTGAAGCGTGGTCATGGCTGCATCTTTGAGCATGCTGAATGACCATTCGTAGGAATAAGAAATGAACTTAATGAACTCAGGTTGGATAAGTCTATATCTCTTTGTGTCTTTAATCTCTTTATGGGGAATTAATAACCTTTTTTTAACCAGTTCGCTATACAACCCACTTTTCATTAGAGTGGCGTATTCGTCAGCATAAGATTCATTTATTTGGCGGTATAAAATACTGTTTTTAAAGAAAATGAACCCGCTCGGATCTCGGAAGGAACTGCCCAAAGCTTTTTCACTTGTCATTTGCTGTCGGAGGCTTTCTTTTTTTTAAAGAATCGTTTTACTTTTCTGGCCCAAAGTTTGAAGCTAAAGATTGCCGCCAGCAAAAAGCCGGCTAGCGTTTGTGTAATTAAGCTGCCTGTTCCAGGATCAAGATAGGCGTATGCCGGCCGGGAAGCAATAACCGTAAGCAGATAGAAGATAATGAGATTTTTAGTTAATAAACTGATTAATCTAGAAACTAATATAAATTTGTTTGCATTAGTCTTAGAGACTTGCACGTCTTTATTATCCATAATTTGATATTAGCATATTTTTCTTTTCCATTTTTTCCTCTCATTAAAGTTATCCATCTTTACTCGAGACATGTATCCTTATGTTTCTGACTATTACTATCTTGATTTGCAAGTCAGCCTCAGCGATTGGCATCCCAATGCCAAAACCCATCAGATTTTTGCTAAAATTATTAGTAATTATCTGATAGATCATAATCTAGTCAATTAATTCATTATGCTAAATTTTTCAAACCAATCCACCCCTAATCAACGGCCTAAACCAGACTATGTTATTGAAAAAAACAGACAGTTTAACAATATATATGATAAATCTAAGCCCTACACCATGACCTCTAAAGCCAGAATGTATGCCCTCTATCAAGCCGTTAAATATATTATCAAAGCTAACATTCCCGGTGACTTTGTTGAATGCGGCGTCTGGAAAGGCGGCAGCACTATGCTTATTGCCTTAACTCTTAAAGCCCTAAAGCAAACCAGTAGACAGATTTATCTTTATGACACTTTTCAGGGCATGTCTCGGCCCACCGTCAAAGACTATCAACTGAACCAGCCTTCTAAAAAAGCCTCAACTATTTGGCAGCAAAATCGAAAAGATAAATATAATCAATGGTGTTTTACCTCTTTATCTCGGGTAAAGAAAAACATGTTTTCCACAGGCTATCCTCAAAATCAGCTTGTTTTTGTCAAGGGCAAAGTTGAAGACAGCATTCCCCGAACCATTCCTCAACAAATTTCTCTCCTCAGGCTCGACACTGACTGGTATAAATCAACCAAGCATGAGCTGATTCATCTTTTTCCGCTTTTATCCCAGCATGGTGTTTTAATCATTGATGACTACGGTTACTGGGCCGGCTCAAAAAAAGCCGTTGATCAATACTTTACCAAAAAACCAATTCTCTTCAATCGTATTGACAGAAGCGCCATTATTGCTGTTAAGACTTAACCAGCTGTTTATAAATTCCAATATATTTTTTAGCAGTTTTTTCCCAAGGATGAAGCCTAGACAACTTTCTTTTTTGCTTATTCTTCAATCGCTCAACTATCGTTTCTGTTAACGCTTGGCTATCACCTTCTGGCACTAAGATGTCATTTTGTCTGTTAACTAACTCCGGGTTTCCCCCCACCTTAGTCACCACCACCATTAAGCCACAAGCCATTGCTTCCAACAATGAGTTTGACATACTCTCTGACAAACTCGGCAAGACAAACACCTTCGCTTGTCTGTAAATTGATCCTAGGTTCTTATGCTCAACTTTCCCTAAAAACTTAACTTCCTTTCCAGTTTTTAACTTCTTCTTTTCTATACCTTCGCCCACTAACCACAGCTCGGCCTGGGGGATTTTTTTAATCACTTCAGCCATCGCCTCAATCAAATATTTCACTCCTTTTCTCTCGCCAAACCGACTAGTGCACAGAATCACCGGCCGCTTGACCAGTTTTTTAGCTGGATAAAATAATTTTTGGTCTACCCCATTCCTAATTATTCCGATCTTTAAATTAGGGAACGATCTTAATGTCAGCTTTTTTAAATAGCGACTGTTAGCATCAACTGATTTAGCTTGGGAATAAACCAGTTTTAAAATCGGCTTTAACAATCTCAGCATTCTACCAAACCGCGGTTCATAGCCTGGTTGCTCTCCGCCTCTTAAAGAAACAATATATGGTTTACCTAACAACCAAGCAGTCATCCCAGCCGGCAAGCCGCCAAAAGCATGGACTAAATCATAATCGTCTTTGTGCTTCATTGCCCAGGCAGTTGACTTTAAAAAATATTTCATCAAATCAAGACTAGATTGATGATCCGGATTTTTGCTCCTTTTACCGATATCTAGAAAAAAAACCCTGATATTTTTTGCCAACGGTTCTTCTTTATACTCATCAACCGACGAAGTTACCAGATCAATCTCTATGTTGTTATATTTCTTAAATTCTCTTAATAAATATTGGCAAGCAATTCCTGTCCCTCCGCCTAATGGGGGATATTCGTAATTAAACATTAAAATCTTCATTTAAAGCTAATTTTATCATGATATAATTTACTTAACCTTATGAATAAGTACGATGTTAGCTTAATTTTAGCCTGCTATAACGAAACCGAGATTTTTAAAGACTCAGTCAAACGAATCATCAAGGCTTTAGACAAAACCGACTATACCTGGGAAATCATTTTTGTTGACGATCAATCTCAAGACAATACTCAAGAGCTTATTAAGAAAATCATTAAAAAATATCCCCGTAGAAATTTATCTGCTATCTTTCATCAAAAAAATCAGGGTCGAGGTAAAACCGTGGCTGATGGCTTTAAAAAAGCCAAAGGCAAAATTGTTGGCTATATTGACATTGACCTGGAAACCAGTGAGTGGTATCTGTCTAAATTTATTGAAACTATTGAGCAGGGCGCTGATGTGGCTACTGCCTGGCGTATCTATGATTTTCAACTCTGGTCTTTACCCCGCTGGTTAGGCAGTAAAGGCTATACTGCTTTAAGAAAACTCTTTCTTGGCTTACCTTACAAAGACACCGAAGGCGGCTACAAATTCTTTAAAAGAAGTAAGCTTCTGCCTTTATTAAAAAAAACCAAACATCCAGATTGGTTCTTCGATACAGAAATCATGGCTTTATGTTATCAGCATAAATTAAAAGTCGTTGAGATTCCGGTGGCCTTTGTCAGGCGCTCAGAGAAAACCTCCACCGTTAAATTCATTCCTGATACAATAAAATACTTAACCAACTTAATTAAATACTCTATTAAACATGGCAAAACTCATTAAAGAAGCTGGTCTCAAAAGAGCCTTTAAGTACTTTATCTTTGGCTTATGGGATTTTGTGTTCCAGCTCCTACCTTATTCACCTCTTAGAATTTTCTGGCTTCGTTTAGGTGGTACTCATATTGGCAAAAATAGCTTTATAGATAGAATTCACTTTATTAATCTAGACCGTCTGGGTCTTTCGGGTTTAACTCTTGGCCAAGATTGTTATCTCGGTCCTCTGGTTGTTCTTGATCTGGCTGACAAAATCACCTTGGAAAATCAAGTCAGTATTTCAGCCAAAACTATCATCCTTACTCATCATTCAGTTGGCCTAAGCGACCACCCTCTTTTGAAACACTATCCCAAAAAGACTCATCACACCCTTGTTAAGCAGGGATCTGTTTTAGGAGTCGGTAGTATTATCTTGCCCGGTATTACCATCGGTAAAAACTCCTTAGTAGCTGCTGGTTCAGTAGTTAGGCAATCAGTTCCTAATAATGTTATGGTGGCTGGTGTGCCGGCTCAAGTTAAAAAGAAACTGAATGAAAAAAAATCATAAACTCCTCTTTGTCTTAATCTTAGGCTTAGGTTTATTCTTACGCTTGTTTCGTTTAGAAAGTTTATTTCACTTCACTATGGATGAGGCTCTAATTGCTTTTCGCGGTTGGGGACTATTTGAGTTAAACCGGCCTTTTTTGATTGGCGGCATTAGCCCACTTCAAGTTCATCTGCCACCGTATTTTTACTATTTATCAGCCTTTATCTTAAGACTATCTAACTTTAATCCCTTGGGTTGGGGGATCTGGGCCAGCTTAATCAGCCTAGCTACTATTATCAGTCTTTATTACTTAGCCAAAAAACTTTTTAATCCCGCCACTGCCTTAGTTGCTTCCTTGCTTTACGCCATTTCATTTACTGCCGTATTTTTTGACCGTCACTACTGGCCTTTAAATCTTAATCCTTTATTGACAGTCTTAACCTTCATTCTGTTAACCAAGCTTTCAAAAAAAACTATCTGGCCTTATTTGGGTTTATTCCTCACCTTAAGCTTGGCATTAACTGCTGATCCATCTAATCTGCCTTTAGCTTTAACTGTTCTTGTCTTTTTACTGCTTAATAAAAAATCATTATCCTCCCGGTTCACTTTTAGCTCTCTAATAATTGGTTTAATCACTTTTTTCACTCCTTTATTAATATTCGATTTACGCCATCACTGGCAAAACGTGAGTGGTCTTGGTCGACTTTTTACCACTATCACCAACCGCCAATTCCACTTAACTAGCCTTATTAACAGCCTCCTCTTATTACCTCGCAGCTTAGCTAGATTTTGGTATTCACCTCAAACCAATCTCATCCAGCTTTACTCCTACTGTATTCCTCATGCCTCAGCTCGCCAACATGAAATATCTTTAGCCTTAGTCATTTTAGCCATTCTTATCTTAATTTGGTTTATTAAAAAATCAAAAAAGCCGCTCAAAAAGACCATTGCCATACTAACTCTTTTTTATTTTCTTGGCATCACAATCTTCGGCGCTTTGGGATTTTCTATTTTTGACCATTACTTAGCCGGTCTATTGCCGATTTTTGCTATTATCACTGCCTTAGTCATCAACCATCTGCCAAAATTAGCTAAATTTCTGGCAGTTTTTCTTTTCTTAAGTATTAATTTTTATCAAATTTCTCGAACCAGTCACCCTTATGGTTTAGCCTACAAACAAGACTTAGTCACTTGGGCTAGTGAAAAACTTCAAGGCCAAACTTTTGCCCTAGACTCAATCAGTAAATGTCATAAAGAAAACGGCCTTCGTTATCTTTTTGAGCTGACTGATAATCCGCCTCAAAAAAGCTTTATGGATCCCAACTTTTCCTGGCTCTACCGTCAACCTCCAGCAGAAACAATACCTGACAAGATTTTATTAGTTACCGATAAACCCTTAGAAACTCCCCTGCCTATTATTAATCAGCAAGCCTTTGGCTCTATGTCAGCCTACATTCTTGACAACTCTGAACATCTTTATGAGATATAAATGGATATTGGTTAAGTCTTACGGGCGTAGATAAAAACTTGTTTGCCAAAAATTCTTTGGATAAAGGGTAGTTTTAGATAAATTTTTAACAAGATTATTGATTTTGGTATTTTAGATTTAACAGTGTAGGGTAGAAATTTAGGTTTTAGTTCAAGGATTTGAAAATGGTTGAGGGTTAGAATTTCAGTTAAACTTCTATCATCTAAGGGAGTAATGTGATCAAAAAACATCCAGTAGTCTTTATAACAATATCGGAAGTTGGGTTGAAGGATAAGTAGTTTTCCTTTGGGTTTAAGAACTCGTCTAATTTCTTTAATGGTTTTGATTATGCTTGGTTTGTCAAGGTGTTCAAAAAAGTTGCTAACAAAAATAACATCAATACTTTGGTTTGCAATAGACTTGATTTGTATTGATGAACAGATAAGAGTTTTAACATCAGAGTGAACAAATTTTTTTAGATCTGGATTAATATCTAGGGCGATTTTTTCCTTGGCCTGAATATGGTTAATAAATTCACCATAACCAGCGCCAATATCTAAAACAACAGAATTAGGTGAGATATAAGATTGAAAAAATTTCTGGCATAAGATTTGATATATTTGGTTTCGCGATAAAAGATATTTTTTAAACCTTTGCCGATAAATGAGTTGAGCTTGATTTTTTGTAGTAATCATTTTCTAATTTCCCCTGAGAGGTCAGAACATCTACCTCTTAAAGTATAGTTTAAACTCAGATAAAATGAAAGTATACAAAAAAGAAGATTATTATACTTTAATATCTATTCTCCTCAACTTATATAGACTTAAAAATAGCGGGTAGGAAAGATCGATTTTTTTCCAGGGAACTATGATATTCTTGAATTAAGACACCTTGCTAATAGTTTAATATCTGATGATAAACCAAAAAGTTCTTGAAATTATCAATACTTGCAATCATAATTACTCATAAATATTATTATGAAATCTAAATGGTTAATACTCATTCTAATTTTAATCGCGATATCTTTTGGGTTAAATCATATTTTTGGGTTAATTAAGAACAAAAACTATACTCCTTTTGCCTTAATTGATGTCGCCAAAGGAGGAACAGTTGACGAGGCTTACTGTTATGTTCCTTCAATTAATGCGGTTCGTTTTGATAAGCCGCTCGGCGATTGGCAGGCATTTGAGCATCGTTATGATCCACAAATTCAGCCAACCTTAGGTCCTTTGATCTTTGGCAAAGTTGCTAAACTTATTGGCTTAGAAAATCTTTATATTCTAGTTGATTTTATTTTTCCTCCACTGGTATTTTTAATCTTTTATTATCTAGCCAAATTAATTACCCAAAACGAACTACTTTCAATCCTTGCCTCATTGATGTTGACGGGAAAGGAACCTCTCCAATCTTTTATTCTTAAATTTGGAGCCTCCATAGTTAAATACAAAGGTTTGGATTATTTTTTTAATTATCTAAACACTCTTAATCGGCCATTTGGTTTTGCCAGGTTTGACACCCCTCAATTTTCTTTTCTGATTCTTGTTTCAGGCTTAGTTATGTTTTTCAAAGCTCTAAAAACAAAGAAACTTAAATATTATTTACTCACAGGTATCTTATTCGGATCACTTTGGTATCTTTATAGTTATTATGCCGTCTTTATTAGTCTTATTTTATTTTCCTCATTTATCGTTTTGAGCCTTTCAAAGGACTGGCCACGAATAAAATTACTCATCCCAACAGGTTTTGTTGCTCTGCTGGTTTCATTCTGGTATTGGTTTAACTACTTAAGGTTTGCCAAACTGCCTCAAGCTTCTGACTTTTTACATCGGGCAGGTCAAGTAGATGGTCGGTGGTTTGATACAAAAAGCCTTTTTATTATTTTCTTTATTCCCGTATTGTTATGGTTAAAACCCAGATTTAAAAAAATTAAAGCTAAGTTCTTGTTTATTACCATCTTGCTGCTGGCCGCATTTTTCTGCTTAAACCTGCAGCTTTTAACCAACTTTTCAGTTCAGCACTTTCATTGGCAATCTGTCATTGTTAGTCCAGTTCTACTTTTAACCGGAGCCTTTTTGCTTTCATTAGTATTAAAACCAAAACCCCAACCCGTCTTGGTTGTTCTAGCCATAGCTTTAATCACCAGCATTTTCTTTAGAAACTTACTTATTGCTAAAAATACATCTACCGCTTACTCTAAAAACTTAAAACTAGAAGAAGCCTTTATCTGGATTAATCAAAACTTTAAATCAGACTCAGTTATCATGACTCCGAGTATAGAAACCAATTACTGGTTAATTATCAAAACCAAAGCTTATATTTTTAATCCTCACGCACTTCATTCATTAGCTTCCACCTCTGAATTAATAGATAGATTCGCTATTACCTTTGATTTGTTTAATATCAATGACGACTATGCTAAAGATTTTTTATCTTATCATCAAACCTTAGGCATAACTCCTTATACCCATGAATCTCTCGACTTATCAGGCTATCAGTACATATTTTACATTCAACACGGTCTCAAAGGACCTCAAACATTAGAAGCTAACCAAGAGGTTAAACGAGCTTTAAATATATTTCGCTCTACTAAAACAAACTTGAAAAACATAAATAACCAATATCGCCTAGACTATCTTTTTGTTGGCCCATCTGAAAAAAGACTTTCCAACATTAATTTTGACAACCATCCTAACCTAATCAAAGTTTTTGATAATCGGCAAGTTCAGATATACCGTCTTTTTACCATTCCCCAAACATACCAATAAATATATCCCGGCAACCAAGCTAAAAGTTGAAATCTTGATTCACCCGCTGTTCGGTCTTGCCAGGTAGTCGGCACCTCAGCTATTTTAAATCCTTTAGCCTGAGCCTTAATTACTATCTCCATGGCTATTTCAAATCCGCCTTGTGATTCGATCTTAATCGAGTCCAATACCTTTTTCCGATACATTTTAAAAGCATTAGTCACATCTTTAGTCGGAATTCCCAGCAGCAGTGGCGTCAGTAAACCAGACAGTTTAGACAACCAAGACTTAATTATCGGTCCACCAATTTTTTTACCGCCCTTACTATAACGAGAACCACAAACCACATCATAGCCTTGCTGGATTTTCTTAAACATCGGTTCAATCGATTTAGGATCATCAGCTAAATCAGCCATCATTACTACTATCGCCCCACTCTTGGTGGCATTAAATCCAGTTTTGATCGCATTAACCACTCCTCGGCCATCACACACATTATTCTTAATTAACCGTATATTTTTCTGTTTCTGCTGAAGCTTTTTTACCACCGGCACCGTGTTGTCCTCGTCAAAGTCATACACAAAAATTAGTTGATGAGAGGAAGTTACTTGCTTATTTATCTTTCTAATTAATTTCTCAATATTGTCAGCTTCGTTATACACCGGGATAATGATTGACAGCTTCATTTCGCCTTAAAAATAATCTTGTTAGTTTTAAATATATTCCAGACATCACAAATTAAGCAGTTTTTCTTTGCCAGTTTCTTAATTCTGGCAATATTTAAATTTTTTAAATAATAATCATGCTTAGCTGCAATAAATACCAAACTAGCATTTTTCAAGGCCTTATCAAGATCATGGTTATACTGCTTCACTAACGGATCATGCATCACTACTTTAGCCCCTTCTCTTTCTAAAGCCTTTTTCACCTTAAATGACAAAGATTCTCGAATATCATCAATATTAGCTTTAAAAGCCGCCCCTAAAATCACTGCTTTTTTACCAGCTAACTTCATTTTTTTTCTAATATCATTTACAAAAAACAACGGTACTGCTTCATTAATTTTCCAGGCCGTCGAAATCAAGTCAGTATAAGGAATGTCATTGATTAAGAAAAAGCCGTCTTTAAACAAACAAGCTCCGCCAGTAAACCCAGGCAGTGCCAGCCCCCCTCTTTTATAATCCCGATTAACCAAATCAACAATCTCATAAATATCGCGATCATGCTTGTCTGCTAAAATCATAAATTCATTAGCTATAGCAAAAGAAATATACCGATACATATTAGTAAATAACTTAGCCAACTCTGCTGAAACCGAATCAGTTAACCAACATTTGATTTTAAACACCTTGAATAATTCAGCTGCTTTTTCAGCGCTTTTCTTATCAACCCCGCCAATAATTTGGGGAATCTCATATATTTCCTCAACTGCCTTGCCCTCAGCAATTCTTTCCGGGCAAAAAGCCAAATAAAAATTTTTCCCAATGGTTAACCCCTTTATTTTATTTATAAACCTAGCCACATACTCAGTTGTTCTTGGTGAAACTGTGCTCCTTAAAATCAACACCTGATTTGGTTTTAAGTAAGACTTGATTGATTTTAAAGCTGTATCAATCTGAACTAAAGATGGGTTCATGTTTTCATCCACCGGCGTTCCTAAAGTTAAAATAATATATTTACACTTATTAACCACTGACATATCAGTTGTCGCTATAAAATTTTTCTTAATATTAGCTTTAAGTAACTTATCGGCACCTTTTTCCCTAAAAGGCATTTGGCCTTGATTTAAGGAATTAATAAGTTTTTTATCAATATCGATTCCAAAAACTTTATATCCCTCTTTAGCCAACACTAAAGCTAAAGGTAAACCCACTCTGCCAATTCCCAAAACCGTTATCCTCGCTTGCTTCATAACTCCTTTCTCAGCCACTCAATTACTTCTTTTAATCCCTCTTCAAGCTTAACCTTTGACTCCCAGCCTAATATCTTTTTCATTTTCATCACATCTGGGCTCCGTCTTTTAATATCATGCTTAAAGCTAGCCACAAACTTAGCCTTAAAGGGCTCTTTTTTACCACAAAGCTTCCATAGTAGTTTGGCCAGGTCAATAATCTTCATCTCTCGACTAGCAGCAATATTAAAGTCTTGATTAACTGCTTTTTTTGACTCCATCACTTTTATAATCCCATCAGCTAAATCCCTAACATGAGTAAAACTACGAGTTTGCTTGCCATCTCCTAATATTTCCACAGGATATTGCCCTTGTAAGATTTTTTTAATCAAATCAGGGATAGCATGAGCATAGCCGACATCTTCTCCAGGAAACTCATTAACTCCATAAGCATTAAAAGGCCTGCAAATAC
>Ga0209976_10000055_pt1 | contig 83714 bp, 125 predicted proteins | sample SumtaG_FD_182806 | JGI IMG/M metagenome (GOLD analysis project Ga0209976, IMG submission 182806) | Deep subsurface microbial communities from Indian Ocean to uncover new lineages of life (NeLLi) - Sumatra_00157 metaG (SPAdes) (version 2) | ecosystem: Environmental > Aquatic > Marine > Oceanic... | reverse complement strand
AGCCAGTGCGTAGTAGGAAATGATTCTTTCCACCGAGGAGGGAATGCCCAAGGGAAACTCGTTGGCCCAGCGAATTCGCTTACTTGATCCCCTCTCTTCGGCTCCCACCCTTCTTGTATCTCTTTCGCCTCTCGGCACATCAGTATGTATTGATCCATTATGCCCACCAATTCCAGATGTGGGCCAACGCCATGAGAAATATAGCTGCAATACCACCAAAGAATATCCGGCCATTATTTTCGCGGGCTCCTACGCAAAGCAACACGGCATAACCTATAATCCCGATGATCGGTATGGATGAAATGATTTGAGATATGAGATACATATTATTCCTCCTAGTGATCTGTTAGTCCAATATTATTTTTGATGTATTCGTAGTCAGAATCCTGCCCCTGAAGTCTTTCGCGGACTTCTTCTTCTGTCTCAATCGGTTGACAAATTTTGCCGCAAGATTCACAAATATCACTATCGTTATCTATCGGTGTGTTACAGCAGTTTGATTCCAAAATTCCTCCTCTAAGTAATAATCATGAGCAGATCGGAATGCTCCGCCTAAGCGGGACTTCGCGCTTCATTGATCGGAGCCATCAATATTGATGGAGTTACCTGATCTCCACGCTTAGAGACGGAGTTCCTCGCCGCCTCATAAGCAATATTTATTGCAGCATTAATATCTCTATGATGAATACTTCCGCATTCGCAAGTCCACTCTCGGATATTAAGCGGCAAAGATTCTAGTACAAGTCCACATACAGAGCAGGTTTTGCTGGACGGGAAATACCTATCCACTTTTATAACGTGCTTGCCAACAGCAGCGGCCTTATACTCTAGGAAAGTAAGAAATTGATGCCATCCCATATCGGATATATGAAAAGCCAATTTATGATTTGACATCATTCCCTTAATATTCAAATCCTCAACGGCAAAGGCTTGGTTATCGCCTTTATCAACGAACATTCTTGATAATTTATGATTAAAATCTTTGCGCTGATTCGCGACTTTTTCGTGGAGCAATTTTAACTTTTGCTTTGCTTTTTTGCGACGGTTACTCCCTATTTCAGTTCGAGAATAAGCCTTAGATGCCGCTTGCAATTTGGATTTGGCCTCTTTCATAGGACGAGTAGATTTTACAGAAAGCCCCTGGCTCGTTACTACCATATCTGTGATTCCAAGATCAATCCCCAAAATATTATCTATTGGAAGTGGGGAGGGCTTTTTCTGGGGAATTTCAAATAATATTGAACAATAATATTTTCCCGCTCTTTCATTTATAACAAATCTTTTGGCAATCCCATTTGGTATATCTCCACCGCGATATCGGATTTCCCCAATTTTGGGGATACGAACATGCGTTTCATTAATCCGCGAATTATTAATGCATGTAAAAGAACCTCTACTACCCTTTTTCCTAAATTTTGGGTATTTCGCAAGACCTTTAAAAAAACGATTGTATGCATCGGCCAAATTATGACAAACAATTTGAAGCGATTGGCTACCCGCTTCTGCGAGCCAAGGATATTGTTTTTTGAGTTTAGGTAAGTAATATTGCATATCTCTACCACTTAAAGTCTTTCCAGTCCGATGATATTTTTTCTGACTGATAACAAGCATATGATTATAAACCCATCGACAGCACCCGAAATTTTTTCCAAGCAACTCTTCTTGAGCCTTGTTTGGATATATCTTGACTGTAAATCCTCTATGCATAAGTGATGTTACAACTCTGCTTATTTACTTGCAAGAATTATTTTATTCCCTTAATTATGATATTACGAAGGCATCTTGAAATGACGTATGATTTTGCTCTCAGCAATCGAACCCATTGAGCCGCCAGCGCTCATCATTACGAGTTGCTGGCTCCGTTCGGTTTCAATTACATATTTTCCGTCGCCATTCTTAATGCCGCCATCAGTCCAAAATGAGGCGATGATTGCTCTTTGAAGATAACAAGCAGCATTTGCTATATTATCCTTGGTTGCCTCAATGCTACCTTCTAAGCCATAATCGCCTTCTAAACTTCTATCTATACTGGCTTCAATATCTTCAACGAGGGAATCAATTTCACCATTCATTTCTTTTTCAAAACTTGGTATATCCGTTATCTTGCTCATGGTTGGCGCTCCCTTACTAATTTTAATTTCTCCACTAAAAGCCTAGGATTAATTGCGCCATTAACGGCCTGTTGAACAAGTCCATCTAATTCCTTGATATGGGCTTGTAGAGCATTTTCTACGGGACGCGAGTTCCATGCCTTAATAAGAGATTGCCTGTCGTCCATAATCATAGACAAGGCGCATTCACTGCAATCTATTTTCCACATCTTACGAGACTTCAAAATATCAGATAGAATTTGATATGGTTGAACTGAAACCCCGTTGCATCTTGGGCATTTTTCAACATATTCTATATTCATTTCTCCCTCTCCTCTAATTCAAATGTTCTCAGCTCTTTCATAAACGATGTAATATCCTCCAAGCATCCGCCGCTGAAAAAAGTTTCATAAGATGGGAAGAAGCAATATTGCCGCCAACCTGAATACCAATAAATATCTCCAAGCAAATCGTGAGACTTATTATTATAACAAGCCCATCGCGAAGTTTTGCCGCTGTCATGTACTTTCTCGAAGTAAATATATTTGAATTTGGTTTTTAATTCCATGTTATCCCTCTATAAATCTTATCATTCGATTTGATTGATTTTTGTAGGCTCCCCTACCTGAATCCGTGGACATTTCTTGCCAGTTGATTAATACATATCTCTGATCCCCAGGCAATTTATTGCACCGCTCAATGAATTCTATTGGATGATATTGATGAATTACTACGCTATAAAATTCCGCAGCCATTTCGCGCAACGCTACATTCTTATGATGTTTTGCATAAGAGGCGAAGTAATATTTTCTAGCCATTATTTCTTCCTCCCGCGATTGCCTTTGATCTGATTCTTTGCCATTTTCTCAGTGAGGGCGTCATTGATGTTGATGCCTGCTTTGTGAGCTACTGCTAAAAAATAATTAATGATCTCGTGTATTCGATGCACAACTATACCTTGATCCCCTCGTCTATTCTGCTCATTGATTGCATTGCCTAGCACCACAAATCCATAACTGATTGCTCCGAATATTGTGGGGAATTCACTTACTTCAAATTCAGGATAATAACGGCTCTCATAACATCTCTTGGCTATCATCCAAATTTCACGATCTTCAAAGGTACTGAGTCGCTGGGATTCTTTTATAGCAGTAATGGACGCCAAAATCACATCGGATAATTCCGCTTCAAACCCATCGCCCAATTTGTCACCACGGCACTCATTAACGAGTTCGCCAATTTCTGATCCAATTCTGCCTAGGCTTTCTAAAGGCGTTCTAACGCCAGCCCATCCAACAGATTCAATCCATTCATAATGCTCATCAGCGAATTGAGATAGCGTTTTCTCCGCCATTATTTTATCCTTTTTTCTTTAATTCTTCAGGCCAATAGCCACCGCGCTGCAATCCTTGTTGGCAATGTTCCCAAATCTGCCCATCAAGTTCTTGCGGGCTCCTGCCCCTCTCGTCTGCTTCTTTCAGGAAGATCTCTTGTACCTCCATATATTTATTCCCGCTTGGCGTTGATTTTGGAACGTCATAGCCAAGATACTTCAGCCACTTTAATATGTGTGTATCGAGTGCTGCATATCGCTCATCGGGTCTCGTCCACATAATGAAGAACCTAGAGGTCTTTGGGCCGATCCCGTGGATAGCCTCTAATTCGGTGAGGTCGCAGGTTTGAGCATCAAGGTTTACAATGCCTCGAAATGTTTTGTTCAGTTTGGTATAGCAACCAGTTTTGCACACCTTGAGATAATCCATTAAGATATCGTCCCGCATTAATCTGCGAATGAGATCAAAAGGTGATTCGTCATCGTTTCGACCGGATACAAAAAGATTGGTTTTCTTCTCAGCAAATTTGGCAGACTTCCCAGCAACGAGTATTGAGTAAATGAGATAGTATTGAGCATTTTGAGCATCCATCCTATTCTCTTGCCTTTTTTCTAAGAGTGTTTAAATCAAATAGAGGAAGTTTACAAGTATCTGAGAATACCCTTTTCATAAATAAATATTCTTCGTCAGTTATGCCTTCTCTGCGTTGCTGCCATAATCCGGTTGGCTTTAATGATGACATTGTGGCGAGAACGTCGGGCCCGTACCTCGTATACATTGGGTCGCGAAAATCAGCGAGTTTGACTTTACCCGAATCCCAATATATGACTCGGTATCTTTTGTAATTTGATTGCAAATAATCATCAGGCGCAGATACCAAATAGTAAGGAGCCTTTTTTAGCATTCTCTCAAACCATTTTTCGACGGTGGTTAATATTCTAATCATTGTGATTTCTTCAATTCTCCTCTTAATAATTCCTGAAAAGCCAAATCCAGAAGCGCCCGATGGGTTCGTCGTCGCCACTTATGTAGCAACACTTCATCATCAATAGAGGTCACACTTCGATTTGACATTATCATCCAAACAATTTTTCTCTTACCCCACAGATTCCACCCGGGGTAAGTGAAAGCAACATCAAAGTCCTTATTCCCCTTGTTCCGCATCAAATACATGTCATGATCAAGCTTATCTCTACAAAGTTGACCATGCCAAGCCATTGAGCCATTCTTTAGCGAATCTACAAACGCTTTTTTGCTCATAACTGGCAAGGCAATCCCTGTTTTGTCCAGCCAATGCTGTAATGCTCCCTGAAATTCTTTTGGCGCTCGATATGGATATAAGGATATGTTAAGACCTAAATCCCCATACGATTTCTCATCACCATGATCGGTATACTTCCCGCCAGATGTTTCAAGGATGGCTTTCGATCCGATATCTATGCCAAAGGAGCGTGAATACTCAAGTGCGTTGTCTTTTTGCGCCTGAGTGGCCGAATTCCACCAATTACGGGCTTCTATCTTGTAGGCAGGAGGTATTTCCTGCGCGTTTAGGATTAATGTCAAAAAACTGATCTTAAAGAGGATTCTCAGCATATAAACTCAATTGTTGCTGTTATGGACATACTTTTCTCAATATCTGACTTGTTATCATCAAGTGCTTCCAAAATGCAAGTTCTCCGTCATTCTCATCAATCTCACAGTCATTATTCCAATCGGCATCTACTTCATAGATAGCATAGCCTCGAAGTCGCTTTGCCTCAATATATTTTTCTGCCAATTTAACGGTCTCAAATATGATGCCACCCGGATAGTCTGAGGGGATATGATTTCTTTGAACCGCCATATCCCTGCCAGCCTTTTTAAAGTTTTCGCCTAGATCCTTAAGCCCCACATCGTAGGACATTGTATAGCCGATAGTGTAGACGCTCATTCGGCACCCAATATATTTATTGCATAATCAAGTATGTGCAGCGCGTCCGCTTCGTTGTCTTCTTCGCTACCTTTTGGCATCCAGCCCTTAGTAATAGCCGCCCTGATCATCTCGGGCTTACTAGCGTTTCCTCGGCCTGTTGCATGTTTTTTTATGCTTCCAACTGGAATGCTCTGGTAGGGTAACTCGTTATCTACCTCATCGCAGATCGCCGTCAGGTGAGACATGAATCCACCATAGACGTGAGCTGCGTTAGTACCTGCGTGACGCCTGACTTCCTCGTAATATATCTCGGTAATTCTCTGTTGGGCGATTATATGTTTCAACCATCTGGAGAACCTGACGTATCTCATCCCGCCGCCCTCATTGCGCTTGGTGGCAAAATTCATCATTCCTGATGATATCGGGCCCTTTTTATCGCCAATAGCGTAGCCTGTTTTGGTGCCTAAATCAAGTGCTAATATCATCCCCATATTCCTAATAGTTGTTCAATAATATTTTCTGCCACTGATATTGCAATTTCAAAATCATCCCCAAGATTAGCAGACAAAATCATATCTGATTGCACGGGCGGGCTCATTTTAGAAACCGTCCCTGGCGAACGCCATGCCTCCAAAGATACTTTCGTAGACTTGCCTGTTTGCTCAAGGACAGCACTTATAGTAGCGCCGTTACCGCCATCAATCTCGAATGCCATTCTATTTATTGCGGGCTGTAATTTTATCTCTCTCATCTTTCCTCCAATTTTGTGAGCGGGGATACGACCATTACGAAACATATCCCCCTCTGCTCACTATTCTGAGGTACTTGGTCACAAGACCTCAAATTTGCCCCGAACATGATGTCTATGGCAAGGCCGGGGCTTCGTCGCTAAACCAATCGGGCAAGCAATCCACTTAACCCTTTCATTTTGGTTTACGATTAAACTATTTCGGCAAGGAGTCTGTCAAATCCGTATACCACTTTTTGTAACTTTCGCGCTCTTGTTCGCCAGCGTTCAATTTGCTCTCAGCGGCAGCGAGGTCTCTGGATGCTTTCTCAATCAGAGATTGGAAATACTTCTCGGGAACAATATCTTCCGCCATAGACAGATACAATTCAGTCCTTCGCTTATTCGCATCAGTTAGCGCACTGGACAATTCTGATAGCATTATTTGACGAAGCGACATTATCACGCCGCCAGGAATCCACTCCAACGTCTCCGCCTGCATATTCATCAGCTTATAAATCTCTTGATCAATAGATTTGATATCATGCGCGGATTGATTCTTCGCCTTTTTAATTCGTTTCGCTACATATTTCTCAATGTCCTTGGAATCAATTCCTGACAATTCTTTAATGAGGCCTTTGGCATCTTCGCAATCCGATTCAACTTGTGGATCCACTCCACTGATTTCTTCGGGCGGCTCCTCATAACTTGGTCGATCCGCCATAAAAATGAATGGGCTTAGTTTTCTCGCGCACAGAAAGGCGAACCCTCTGAATGATTGTCCCTGTGCAATTAATTGTTCTGTATATTTACTCATTACATCCTCCGTAGCGATAAGAGAAATTGAAGTGCAGCCACTGCCGTTCTGATTCCTTTATCAGTGAGATTTGTCATTATTTGCTTTTCGATTTCATCAATATTTAATGATAAGAGCATCAGCGTAGCTGCGCATTCTTCCGCCGTTGTTTGCCGATAAAATTCACATCGAATCGTAACATCTAATTCGGGCTTCCTTGTCTTATCGGTGTTTTCAGGGGGATCATCAAATTCACCTTGGGAGAATTCTACAATCCCTCCGTAAAGTACATCATCAATCATAATGGGTTTCTTTTTATCCATACTATTTCACCATTTTTAGTTTTGCGTGCGTATTGTCGCAATCTAAACAATGCACATACCCATCTGCAATGAATTCGTGATTGCCAGGTTCGTTACAACATTCCGTCTCAAATTTGATATTCTGATAGGCAATTACATGATCCGTGTTAAATTTTGGGGCAATGAAATAGATTCTTCTGCCGTAGTGATTACTAGATATTGCTAATCCACGTTTTCTCAATACTTCAAAGTCGTTCATTTTCATTTTATTTTGTATAGGCGATATACCTGCATTGGCATCAATTAGTGAGCCGAGCACTTTGTATTGTTTAAACGTAAGAGTCAGCATTTGCTTAAGCATTAATTTCTCTCCATTTCTCTTCAACAATAGCCATAAATCTGGATTTTCTGATCCCCAATATTTTCGCCCTTTTAATGGCGCAAAATAAATCAACATCTTCAATTTGAGATAATATATTATCTCCGGCTCTTTTTCTGCCTCCTTGAGCAACAATAACGCGTTTTCCGCTGCTTGAAACAGTTATCTGAAGGACTTCAGTTGCATATCGCATACCTCTGGCGATTGTGCTTGTTCCCACATCAATCGTTGCCAGCCCTCTATTACTGATGATCATATCACCATCGCTGAGATCTAAAGCAACAATCATTGCCTGAATACTTAGCGCTATTCTCACAAAATCATTATTGCTCTGAGCAGCTATTGGGTAATAATGCTCAATGAATTCTGCTTGCTCTACCAGTTCATCCATAATTTTCTCCTAGTCCTTTGTACCCTGCATGTCATGCAGTCTGTCAACAAATTTTTTAATGTCAAGCCCTTCGACGGGAATAGCCTCGACGATCTCAGCCTTCTTTTCGTACTTCTGGCAATTAATCATGAATATTCCAAAAATACAATACGGCTTGCCGTGCCTGAATGTGTAATGGTTGCATGCCCTGCAATTAGCCATAGAATCATATCCAGGTTTCGCCATTCCAAGACTTGCTGTATAAATTGAGCATGGTAAATTTTAATATTCTAATAATGATTGAATCGTTTGCATTTGGGAATACCTCGTTATAGCCATAAAATTCATCTAGCCAATGATCGTCGCTGTCACATCCGAAGATTCCATCTGATGAAATTTTTATCAAATCCTCAATTCGAGGAAGCCAGATTAATTCGTTCTTAATTCTGTCAATCGGCTCCCTTAGCATAGCATCGTCCATTATGGATTGTGCATCTATTCTTGGACTTCCATATCTATCTCCGTTGATAGGTTCCCACAGCGCCTGTATCTCTTTCGCCTCTTGGCACATTTTGATGTATTGGTCAGTCATAGCGTCACCACCTCTCCATCAATGACTGGCCTCACGTATTTTGCCCAATCTGGATGAAATTCCCCCTTATATTGAACGGGGCCAGCACAGAATGCCAGCGTATTCATACCGTATTTGTCTAATCCAAGCAGGACTCTGATCATATCTTCCTTTGAATTACCGTAAAGAGCGTCCAACCAGTCAATTAATATGGTTTTCCACCCAATTTGGTGACAAATAGCGATTAAAAGAGCCGCACTGATACGAAGCTGACGCGATGGTGAAACCCGCTTCATTGCATCAGAACTGCCATATTCCTTCGATAAGAAGGTGTAATCAGCCCTTAAAGTGACTTCAAGCCCCAATTCTGTGTTAATTCGACCGAATATCTCATCAAATTCATCTTTCCCGCTACTAAACAGGGCAACAAGTTTCTCGTTTTTGGGGTCTAAGCATTCACAGATGAAATTCCAATTCTTGATCTTCTTCGTTAGAAGTTCCTTCTCTTTGGAGATTTCCTGAATTCGGGTTTTGTAACTTTCTGCGTGTTGCGCCGCATTGATAACAGCGTTCATTTCATCAATTTCTTGGTCAAGTTCCTCAATCGTCTTATCAATACTGGAAACAGTCCGTCCATCAAGGATCTTGTTCAATTTTTCGAGTTCTTCTGATCTATCCTCGATTGATTTGTCGAATGCATCAATAGATGCTTGCCATTGATCAAGACTTGACTGGTATCCATCAATAGCCGATTGGATATTTTCATTTTGTTCAACAACCCGAACTAAAGCCCGATCAGCCCCCATCTCCGCCCCACGCGCATCATTGAAGAGATCCTGAAGGGATTCCCCTTCTTCATTCGAGGCGGTTATCATTTCGGCTTTTTGCGAAATTTCATCTTCGATGGATTTTAGAGATTGATCACTTATGCGATCTCCCATATTTTTCAGATATGGTACAGCACTAGAGAGATCACCAATATCTGTACTTGATTCTTTTTCCTCTCGCCATTCATTGAGCGCCACTTGAGCATTATTTGAGATTACTGCGGTATCATCGGCAGACTTCTGAAGACCATCAATTGGAATAAGAGTTGCCGTAGGTTTCACGGGCTTCTCTGGACGAGTGGCTTCTTTCAATTGAGAAATTTCCACTTCAAGGGTCATGGCTCTTTTCGCGCTATTCTTAATCTCGCCAGCCAGTGAATTTCTACTACTCTTTGAGGCTTCGAGGGTTTCCTTCGCAATCTCAACTTCGTCCTTGCTGGGATAAACGCTTGGCTTCTCAGGTTCTTTCATGTCCCTCAGTTCACGTTTATATCCAAGGCGAAGTTCGATAGCATATTTGCTCGCTGCCTCTACGCCGCCGCTGGAGTATCGCTTAAGGATTTCATCCATGTACGTGGTACCGTCGAGTTGTTTGATTTCCTCTCTCAGATATTGCCGCATGACCTCTGGATCGCTTGATGTAAACAGACCCTGTAAGGTTTTCTTCAAATCTTCGGGCTTCTCTTTGGATAATGCAAATGCATCAAATAGGAATCCAAGCATAGCCTCAGTGATCCCCAACGCCTTGAGAATTTCTGCCTTTACATCTCCTGGCTTGACTGCTATAATATCGCCGTCCTTATAAAATATCGCTCCAGACTTATTATGCTCAATAGTTTTTTTGATTTGATATTCTGTACCATTGTGTTCAAACGTACATCCGAGCGCTGCCGATTGTTCGCCATGCTTGATTAATACAGGATGATCCTTAACCATTTTCACATCGCGGCATTTATCAGTAAACAGAAACTTGAGTCCATCCAGAAGGGCTGTTTTGCCAGCTTCGTTTGCGCCCTGAAAAATATCTAGGAGATTATCAAATACGATCTTGGTATCTGCGTGATTTTGGAAATTCTTGTAATATGCTGAGAGTAGTTTCATGGTTTCTCCTATTTAGTAAATTCTGGTAAAAGTGAGGGCATATTGCCCGTTTTATAAGCGATTTCTAATTGTGGCAACATAAATGCACCCGCTGTTTCTCCGCTGGGCAAAAGTATATGGGCAAGAAACTCTTCTTCCACCGTAGTAATTTGGGATTCTACAGCCTCAAGTTTTGCCTTAATTACGAGAGCCAATGCTCTCCATCGCTGCCTGCCCGCCTGTTCCCATGCTTTTAGTTGCGCATCGCCATCTCTTCTGCGTTTCCCAGATGGCGTTAGGCGAAATTCGTCTGATTCTCTCTCGGGCATCTGAAGAGTAAAGCGAACCATCTTGCCGCCCAGTCGAAACTGAATGACTGCGCGATCACTCTCCCATCCATACATGAATGAATCAGCACCGTATCTGGTGAGCGTTCGTTCTATTTCGCCACGGCTCTTTTCCCCAGAGACGGATGTATTTGCAGCATATTGGCTCATTACTTAACCTCAATCATGGCGTCAGCGTATAGATATGCCATCGCCGCAACAATTTCGAAAAATTCGTCCTCCTTGCGGGCGTATTCGCATTTTCTTGTGATTTCTCGCATCGTATCGGCGTTGCTAATTATCCCCTGCAAAGCGTGAGCTGCAAAGAATTGTCGAACGGTTGGCGTCTCGGGAATGAATTGGAATGGAGCATTCTCGGGAAACAGAACCGTTTTACCAATAAGAGTAGGACAATCTAGCGCATGATTCCCAGCCGTATCTTGTTCGCATTGTGTACATTTTACCATAATTCCTCCAATGTTATGCCAACGGGCTCATGCCAGAATTTTCTTGCACCATATTTAGTGCGACATGAGCCCTTCAGTCAGCAAGTTAAATGGGAGTGCGGTGTCCCCGGATACCCGGAATCCCCCTTAAGAGACGTGATGTGATCATCCGCACTCCCATATTTCAAAAATCTGCTGGTAGAAGGTTGGATTCTTGGGCTGTGGTGCCTCATAATGTAGGGAGGGACGACCAGCCTTCTTCAGACTTCAGCCCTACGTGCTTTAGTCTTTATTAGCATTCTGCACACTACCAGCATTTCAAATAGCAGCCCCGCACGGAATTAAACCGCGCCCCTTCGCATTCCTCTGGACAAGGATGCAAAAGCCAATCTTTGGGGCTAATTCTTAATCGCGACTGCCAATTTTTTAGATGCAAGCCGATTGCGAACCACATGATACATCATTGAAACTATAAATCCCTTATGCTTGGGAAGCCATCTCGGCTCACCTCGGTCTCCGCAATCCAGCATTATAAAATTAGATACCTTGAATATTTCTTCAAGTTCATCGAAGGTTTCAATATAATCGCCAACTCGATACATTTTTTTGCGTGCCATTATTTGGTCTCTTTCTTAACAATTTCGTGACCTATCAACCTGATAATATCATCATCGTCTATTGGCTGTAGATCATCTGTAACTGCCGCGCCCGCGCTCAATGCTATTTGAGCGGTACGTCCCTCAGATATATTCACATAGGCGAGTTTTTGAGAAGTAATCCCGCCAGGCAAAACAACCTTGACTTCAGCGAGCAGGTAGGTTCTACCGTTTGCTGTAAACTCCGTTATAAAATCTTTATGCAGTTTTATCTTTTTCATTTTTTGGGCCCTTCCCAGTTTTTGATTTCGAGGATTTCTCCGAGCAAGATTTTGAATCTTTTACGATGACGATCAATAACCGTACCTAGAAACTTGACTTTCATAAACGGGTTCTTTGGATTATACCCATTGCGAAAGTGTATCTCGTCATAAATTCGATGCTCCTCCGCCGTCTGGCTCCATAGTCGCTTGTACCAATATTTCGTGATTTGCCGAAACTCGGCGGTCTTCTCACCCGTCGCAATGAGATCAAACCATTTACGATGGAGGGTCAGGTGGAGAATGCGTTTACTCATCTTCGGCATTTTTATGTTTTCTGACTTTCTCTATGGCCTCTACCGCAGAGATCATAGTGTCCTCAATATCTTTCCCCAGCGATTCACTAGATAAAAGTTGGCGCAAAGTGCCCGACTGGAATGTTCGGATCACTTCTACTCTGACCCCATTGTTCAGAGGAGCAGATATATTTATTGTTATTTCGCCTATCATGGTTTCTCCGTGTCTGGGTGGTTCAAATAATGTAGCCCTTCACAAGACGGACAGATATCATCCATTCGATTCCCTTCTAGTGGACCCGTGCTATAGCAATCGCTAGGCGCGTCGTGATCCCCAATTACACGAACTAACATTTTCTTAACTCGTCGCAATTCGTCCTTCAGTCGCTCATTCTCGGCTTGGAGCGATTCCTCTATGGGGCGGGAATTCCACGAATCAAAATCTTCAAGATAGACTTCATGTTCGCTCAGATAGCAATCGTTTTTGGGATGCATGAATTGGAATTCGGCATCAAATAATTCTTCCCCACAATGAGCGCATGGTTTAAGATTGGGTGTATCAGGCATTATTTTTCCTCCAACGATTTCAAGAGTTCTGGGTTAAGGGTTTTGTTGCCGATGACTTCAAATGTCCTGAATTGATAATAGTGACTTTCTACTAAACAGTAATCTTCATACCGCCATCCTTGGTCGTCTAAATCCCAAACGACAGTAGTGTACCCGAGGATTTCCCCTGCACTCTCGCCCCAATTCATAACCTTGATAATGTCACCACTATAAGTCTCGACGCCATTATCGTCCTTATGAGCAGTCCGTACATCAGGCTTATTCCCAGCGGCCAGCCAAGGGCGAAGGAGTTCGCGATTTATGAATCTGTTGTTATCACACAACTCTGCTAATGTAAAATGGATAATTGTATTCTTCGATAGAATAGCTCTGAATTTTAGATTGATCATTATTTCCCCTCCGGTACAATGGGCTTTGCCTTTATAAAGAAGAAAACAACCACAACAGCAATCATCCCGCCCCACCAGGGAAGCGAGATCCACCACCATGACCAATCAATTACATTATGATATTTAAGAAGAGGCAACCCATATGCTGTGAACATAAAAAGGGTGGCGAACAAATAGATTGCGGGAGGATATATCTTTTTTTGGAATCTCATGTTTTTCCTTTTTGGTTGTGCCTTCAACTACACAAGTTAGTTCCTAACTAAATATTATGCAAGCAATATTTTAAAAAGGTTCAGGAAAAGAAACACCCCACGGCGAAAGGCAAATAACTCCGTGGGGCAAGGACCGCCTATGAGAGAGCGGTGTTTCTATGAGGGATCTTGGAACTGCATTGAATCTATTTGAATTTAAGACATTTTATTACAACATCCATGAATTAATTATTTGCCTTTGCTTTCCTTTATTGATTTTATGTAATTATAGAATTCAACGTACCCTTTGTTCAGAACGCGAAAAGCCATATTATTCACTAGATCGAGAATCTTATCTACATCCGCATCATCAAGGCTGATTGTGCCGCCTTTTTTAATTTTTTCTTTAATAGCCAGGCGCACCGCCATTTCTTTAAAACTCAAACCGCCTTGAGGCACGTATTCTAATGCGTCTTCAACCGTGCCCATATATGTAATCTCTTTGGTAAATTTTTTGGCTAGACTTGTATTGCACGTTGGGCAATTATTATCAAATTCCAATGTGAACGATTTGTTCAAGTCGATTTTCTTCATGTTGATTTCCTCCTTTAAGGTATTACTCTGTGCGTTACTAAACTTGTCTCCACCCACCATTTTCATATGTCATTGACTGATTCAGGGTGGCGTCGTATAAAAGCATCCCATTTGCAGGCGTCAGCGCGTTTCTTTGGGTGGTTGTCATTCTTGGCAGCAGCAGAGCCCCCGTTATTGATGTTATATCTAACGCAGCGCTTTCTGCTGGTGCGTCGGCACCTATCGCTACTTTTCCTAAAGTAGAGATCCCAAGATCAAATTCCAATAACCCATCTACTCCAACATTATTGTCTGTCACGTACATCTTTGTACCAGCAGTATTGAATGTAATACTGTTAGGAACTGAAGCTATACCAGTTAGATCCAACGATCCTTCTAGACTTGCTGTGGAAATATCCCAAGGAGTTGACATATAATATTGATGTATATCATCTTCGGCGGAACCATCTACTACGTAAAGCCTACGCCCATCATGGCTGAAATTAAACCCTTCGGTATTATTCATAGAAGCATCGAACTTAGAATCATAAGATGCTGTAGTTACGTCCCACGGTTTAGTTAATGTCCACAATTGTATTTCATTTAAACTTCCATCAGCAATAAACATCTTCATTCCATCTGGACTAAATTGTATGCCGTTAGGTGTGCCAGAATTTCCTGATAAGTCTTTTATAGATACGGCTACTGCTGTGTTGGTCGCCCAAGCTTGCGTGAGGCCGTAATAATTAACCTCGTCTCCTCCAGAACCAACAATATACATTTTGGTTCCAGTAGGATCAAAACATAGGCCCATTGGATTGCTTTCTTCAGATGTAGTACTCATAGCCCTAATGTGCGTTAATGTAGACACATCCCAGGGAGTAGTTACTGAAAATTCGTTTATTTCTTCAGATTGATTATCAACAATGAATACTTTTGTTCCATCTGGTTTCCACGCTACTGCGTGTGGTCCGTTTCCCCACGTACCTAATCCTTTTGTTTGATTATACTTCGCCGTTCTAGTATTCCAATGACAATGATTGGTAGTTTGAGTTGAGTTGTCGTGATATACAAAACCACCTTCTGCTTTAATACCTTCCCTAACATGCAAGCGGTGATCAACACTGTCTAATGTTCCTAATCCCCAAAAACCTTTAGAGTCAATAAAACCTGCTTCAGCAGCATGTATCGAACCGGAGGGAGTTGTGTAAAAACTCATCCTTGTTGGAGATGAAGTACTGGTCCAATCTTCTGCTGCGTTTACTCGTATTTGTGCAACATCCTCATGAGTATCTTCTCCAGCGTTGAAGACTAATCCACCAACATAATATCCAGTACCCATAATTGTTCTTGAGTTTTCAAGCACAACTGTAGGGATAGTTGATAATATTTCTAGCGGAAAAGTTTCAGGTGTTTTTCCTATACCTACTAATCCATCGCTGCTTACTACAATCCTATCAATAGAGTTTGTTACAATCTGAAACGGCTTAGGTATCCAAGTTCCAATTCTGTTGTAGTCTTTCGATCCTTCAAACCTAAGATCGGTGTATGTCGAATCCAGAAAAGTTTTAATAGTGTTATTGGAACCTCTAACAACTTTTAGGCTTCCTCCTAGATTTGCATCTATGATCATTTGACCATTACTGTCTATAGTAATAAGGTCATTAGCATCACTGTCTCTAAAATAGAATTTCTTTACTCCAGCGTTGTCACCAACCTTGAAAATTATGTCCTCGGTCACAGAGTTTATAGTGAAAGGGTTCTGTGCCTGTAATGTTAGATGAGTAGAAGAGTGTATATAAGCGTTTTTGGTTTGGCTAATATAAAATCTTATATAATCATTTCCTTCTGGAGCCCTTCTCCATATTTTGAGTATTTTACTGTTTTCGTTGTTGGCTACGTCAGTATCGCCAAAGAGTTCAACATCTCCCTGAACATCGGGTTGGATTTTCAACAATCCACTAATATTAGAAATCTCTGGAGTATTCACGCCGCTCATGGACGTAATCCCAGATACAACGTCCACTGAGAGGTGAACCGGACTACCTCCTGATTCTGTAATATCTATGGATCCATCCGCGCCTCTGATCTGACCAACTTGAGCAGCATTCCTGCTAAATACTATAAATGAATCAGCGCCCGGCCTGTCAAGATATATTCCACCATTGCTTACTCTTAATGCACTATCTGAGTACGTAAGGTTGGGACTATCGGTTAAACCACCACTCGCATTTCCAAATGACACTCTGTATTGTGTTATACCAGATAAGTTTCCAGCCAATTCATTAAAATGGGAAAGATCGGATATTTGTGATTCAGTAATTGAAATTCCAGTGCTCTTATCCCATGCTGTAAATATTGGGTCGGTTTCTGTGTATGAGGTAAGTACATTAACCCCATTAACCTTCATACCAGTAGCTTTTACAGTGCCAGCAACATCTACTGTTGAGGTGGGATTTATTTTGTTTACACCAAGACGCTTGTTTACATTATCCCACTCAAGCAGATTGTCAAAACTCAATCCTCCAAAGCCGCTGCCAAATGGAATTTTTCCATCATCAAAACCTTTTAATTGTGATCCATATATAGATATCCCGTCGCTTTTGTCCCACGCCGAAAATATAGGATCCGTTTCGTTATATGAAGTTAAGTAGCCTTGCGCAGAATGATCGCCCCATCCATACGCTGCGTTCCAATTGGTTCTTTCGGCAACAGTTACAATCAATCCGCTTCCCGCATCAGTAATGTTGCTGGCAGGACTTGCAGAATATATGGGATCGCTCTCTGTGATTAAATAACTTTGCAAATCAGATATTTGCGATTCGGTTATGATAATTCCTGTTGATTTATCCCACGCATTGAATATAGGATCAGTTTCGGTTATAAGGTGGCTACCTAACTCATCCCACTTATCTGAGTTGTCTTCAAATGTTCCTGTTTGGGCCCCAGTCACATTACAGACATAAATTTTTCTATTGCCTATATAATAATCCCCCTGGGTATAAGTAGCGCCATCTTCCCATGCCTTAGTTTGCAATATATTTTCTTCCCTGATAAAACTCATATCAATGGCGTTCCAGGGTTCTGTTCCTGCGGCATTTAATAATATTGAGAAGGGTTCACTGCTACTTATTTTTGTATAGTACGTTTCTCCCTCTTCAATTTCTATAAAACCTTCTTTATTTGAGGCTACTTCGCTGTTTGCTGGGAAATCAGATGGCGGGTATCGTTGATCAAATATTAAGAGGCCATTTTCGTCTGGTCCTGCCCAAGTTTGTATTCTTATTATATCTGAAGCAGCTATCGAACCAGTCTTCCAATACCCCATCTCCATAAAAAAGTGAGATGTTGATGCAGCAGATGCCCAACTATATTCAGTACCTACCCATTCATTTGAATAATCAGATTGAGGAATATATCTTGTTTGCTTGCCGTAAGCAAATAATGCTTTAGTATCGCCTACAGACAGACCGTTTTCAAAGTGCCCATGTACAAGAGTGTGGTGGTCTCCAAAAGATGTTTCACTTAATAGGTGTTGCCCAGCCGCAGCCAGTCCAACATTCATTCCACACCAAAGAGAATTTGGCCCTGTTTCAAAAGAGGTGGGTCCCCAAATCCCATTTATGCGTTTCTGGACGGTTATATGTCCTGTGTCTGGATCAATACAAAATCTTTCACTACCATTAACGTCTTCTTTGCCGTTATTCAGGTAAAACTTGCCGTCCTTGATTGAAGAATTGTAACTCATTAGATCTGAGCCCAACCATAATTTGTATCGTATATTAGAGTGGCGCTGTCGGTTGCCACAAGATTGAGATCGCTAGCTACGCCATCTATTAATTTTCCATTCCTATCAACGGTGACGGCGAATGTGCTGTTGATGGCCTTTACATTAAAAACCTGTCCATGTGTGGGGCTTACTGGTAGCGATATGGTAACGGTGTTATTGGTTGCATCTGCTAAAATTGTAGAGTCTGAATCTACGAGAGTGTAGTCTTCTGTTTTTGTTGCGATGCTTTGTATATTGGCCCCGCCAACAATAACTACTTTTACGGCGGTTTGTTCATCAGAAGTCTCTACAAACTTTTGATATTCTCTATCGGTTCTTGTGGTTGGCAGTACCATATCATATCTCGTAACCGAACAGCATTATGTTGCAGCTTATTGCAGCATCTGTTGTGATTTTTATGGCTTTATCTGTTCCGCTAACCAGCCCTAATTTCCATGATAATGGTTGGCTATATGGCACATTCGTTGAAACTTTGATATCGTTTTTGAAGATTATATTACCATTCACATTCGTATCTGAGAATATCGACATATTCCCATCAGTGTTGCCTCCCGCAAATACAAATAAATCTGTAAGAACAATTGCCTTTCCGGCCGCTGGTGTCCATAGAACTGCATCAGTCTGAGCGGATGAAAATGCATCGTGATATCTCTGGGTCACGAACCCTATTTTGTGGGGTGGGTGTCCAAATTCAACTGTTTCAATGACAGAAACACCTCGATGGAGTCTACCCATCACTGTTCCTGGCGCAGATCCAGCAACTGAAGTTCTGAGCCTTATGGCTCTATTCGTCGAAATAGAACCAATGAAATTCCCCGCCACGGTTATGACAGATGTTACTTGATCGCTGGTGACTCCGCGTATGCTGGTTGCTTCCCAGTTGATGCCATCATAGGTCGTTTCAAATACAACTGTGCCTCCCGTAGGAGGAGTGCAGCGAAACCCGGCTGTGTTGTGCCCAAGATTGTTTTGGATTGTAACTGTATCATTTTCGTTTTGGCCGAGGTTGTCTGCTTCGCCAAAATCAAGGGGAGGGGCATGTACTCTTAATGCTACATTGCCTTCTTCGGCAAGCGTGAATGCTTGGTATTGTCGATCCTGTGGGGTGGCGGGCATATTCATAGATTAGTCCATTGGCTTGAGATTTTATAATTCATATTGCCTCCAAATAAAAAGGGGGGAGAAAGCAATCACGAACTTCCTCCCCCTCGTGGGATAACCTATACATCGACCAGGTGGGATCAATTTTTCATTACGTCAGATTCCAATTTGTAAGTGGCTGTGAATTAATTTGATGTCTCAATGTGTCATTAATTTGATCCCGTAGCGATTCCCTCAATAATGCTTTGTCAGCAACCTCTCTGAGATGTTTTTCGCGAGCCTCCACGAGTCTAGCATCAATTTTGCGCTTTGAATAAAACAGCCTTTGAATCCAAATCGAGAGCCTTTTATGCCAAGGGGGTTTAATTTTTTCAATGCGTCTGAATGAGCAACTATCGAAAGTCAAATTTCCTTCCAGGTCGATTTTAAATCCTTCGCCTTCAAGTATAGACTCATTGTTTGGGAGTTGCTCGGTCATCCTGCCGTCCCCTTCACCGAAGGAAGCACTTGATTCAAATCTGTGAATTTTATAGTTATTTCTCCCACGAGTTTTCCTTTTGGAACATACTTTTTACTCAAGGACTGCCTCGCAGAGGTAACTAAAGAACTCACGAACTTGGGTAGGTTGGAGAGCAGCGAAGCAGCCCGAGTATTTTTGATAGGATTAAGCAAAACCATATCCGATTCTAATGTCAGCAGGTAATTCGTTTCGCAGCGCTCGTCTGTCATGTGCAATATTTAAAGCAGCTACTGCTGTTTCACGGGTTGTGTTTCTGCCTCTCAAATTATCAAGCGACATATTAGAATTTCCTCGGCGAACTCTCAAATAATGTTTCCGGCAATGGCCTTTACAGTAGTATTTCCCCTGGCATCCCTGGACTGAACATTGTTTGATATTTGAGTTATCTACCATCTGCGTAAGTTTAAAACATGAGATATCAAAAAGTCAAGAAGATTTTTCAGGCTCTGGTTTCTCAAATTCTGCTTTCAGTAGACCAATCAACTCGGTCTGTGTCATTTCGAGCAACCTTGCCGTTTTCACAATTTTCGGCACATCTCGTTCGTTCAGGAGTTTTAATATCCAAGCCTTGACTCCCAGCCTTGCTCCGTCTATGACGTTGATTGTGTGTCCAATTTGGCTATCTAGGTATCCTTCAAACCTAAGTTCCTTCACAGCGAGGAGCACGGTCTGCCTAGAGGTTTCATAGATTTCCGCCAACTCCCCCGATGATGGGATTTTCTCACCCTCGGGATACTCCCCGCTCAGAATTGACTCACGAATAAATTCAGCAACCTGAACATAAACCGCACGCGAATAATCATACAACATTTGCTCTCCTTATTATATTATGTTATACTATCTACATGCAACAATATAAACATACCTACGCATAACAACAAGAAATAAAATCGTTTTGGTTGCATGCTAACATACATACATGCTATCATCCTACACACGCATCCCGAAATAGACTTTTGGAGGGGGGATATATTCTTTTCTTTAAGAATCAAAGCTTACTAGAATACATATATGCAGGGGCAAAAGGTCCATTTCTGGATGGTATGTTTATAGTACTACATACAAGCATAACACTTAAGTCCCATGAAATCAATATCTTCTAATTAAGACAAATCATTCTAATTAACATAATAAAGTGTGATATCACATAATTGTCTAGGTGATTCAAACAAAACTGGTCCATTTCTGGATGGTGTAATTATATACGTATATAGCCATACCTCCAAGAAATAAACAACCGAACACAACACCAATACACTAGCCGCAATTAAATATAATTTCCCTTACAAGTAAAAATAAGGCACGGAATGGGTAGTAATGGTGGGGGACCTCCCCGGTTCAAGCGGTGGGACTCCCCCAAATGTAACTAACCCCCATCCCTTAGCATACCTATCACGACGGGGCACACATCCAATGTAATAATCTACACTAGATTATTGTGCGGTATGGCTGGGTATATGGTAAGTGGAAAATTTGGGGCGAATCGTCAAAAGGGGCTGCGAACGAAAACAAGTATTGCTTGTCCTCTATTAAATGATTCTATGTCTCATTATGATACATGTAGTATATCTTCACATACACTATCTTATATATATACATGGGCTAAGTTCAGTAAAAGGGCATGAGTGGGGCGTTGTGTGCTGTGCTATGTGCAGTGTATCATATTGAGAATATATATACTTTAGGGGTGCCTTGTTGCTGTTCTAGTTAGGTGGTGTGGTGTAGTAGCAGGTTAGTATTACTGAATGATTACCAGTATATAAGATATAAGCAACATATAATAAGTGTGATATATGGTGTAAGTCCTTTAAAAGGGCATGAGTAGAGAGTATATACAAGAGATATAAGGGGACGCTATGGGGTACTTTATATATTAAGAGTTGCTAGGCGATGATGTGACGTAATATTCACACATTTGCTTTAAAATAAAGTTTGGGGTGGTATGCCCTATATATAAGGAGTACGAATGAGATAATAAAAAAGATAAGAAAAGACTTGACAATGAGGTAGTGAGGGGCGAAATTGATTCTAGAATTGAGGTTAAATAACAGTTGAAAGGCAATCATCAAATGACCGACAACAACAAACTAGGCGAATGGCGACGGAATGACCCTGTAAAGGGCTATTATCGCTATAGTGCTGGGGAGAAATTTGGTCAGATCCGTAAAGCCCGTTATGGTGAAAAACAAGGCTGGTATGCTGAATTACATTATAATGATGGGACACTATATCAATATGCTGGCATTTGGGATACGTTGAAAGCCGCAAAAGAAGAAATCGAATTTCAATTACGCGACGAATTGGCATACGCAACTAAACGACCATTATCTGACAGAAGGACATACTAAAATGCCAAAACCAACATCCGAGCAAATCACCGATTTAAAAAGAGCCATTATGGTGGTGGAAGAATTGAGGTCTTATGTTGATGATATTATTCAGCCCACATATGGTGAATGCCACCAAGTTGATAGCGCAATTAGTGACGCATCAGACGATCTTTCCTGGCTGGCTGAATATTGGGAAGCGTGTATAATTGAAACCGAGCAAGAATTGATACTCTAGCATAATTCCCGCCGTCGAAGGGTACAGCCCTTACTAAGTCCATTACTTACGACGGCACTCACTGAGGTTAAACACATCGAAAGGCAAGAATTATGAGGTATTATCAGACAGAAATTAAAAACGACGACCCATTTTATAAAGATAAGGGTGGCGTTAGCACGATATTCTTGCGCGTAAATAACGGCATCGTAGATCGTGCCTGCGGTGAAGGGGAATGGGGCCAAATTGATGAAGCGCAGCACGTTTATTTACCAGATGATTATTGGGACGATGATTTCCAAGCGCATATTGTTAATGGGGTTGCGGTTGAAGTAAACCCAGATGAATTATTTAATTGCCATACTTGCCACCGTGTTTATATGGCGCTCACAGACAATACTTATTGTGCGGCACATCAACACCTAAGATAAAGGGCAATTCCAATGAGAGTAGAAATAACAGAGAATTTTGTCACCCTGTACGCCAGCCAAGGGGATGTATACGACTGGTTAAGCGTAGGCTGGCCTTGTTCGACCCTTCAAGGCAATAGGTTTACGGCTGCTTTCGATTCTACGGGGCTAGTAGACTTTACCCTTAATGGTCGCTATAGTGACGAATCTGACGAAATAGACGGCACCGAGTTAAGCGCCTGTTGTGCCGATCTATTGCGGGACCGACTCCCCAAAGATCACCCTGCATATTTTGTCGCTGTTGGTCAATTCCTAGTCGAAGGGGCAACCTAATGAAGCATTTCAGCATTGGCAATATATCCAAAAGTAGGGTGTGGCTATCATTAGAAATAAGGCCTTGTGGCTGGACTGGCGTATCCTTCGGACCTACCTATAAAGGTACGGTTGCGGGCGTCGTTGCATCATTTAGGCGGTTTGTTGTTACTGGGCACATTCGGGGAAAGGGGAAATAAATGAGCTACAACTACCACAAAAACCAAATTGAGCCTGTTTTGGATTCGTGCAAGGATTCAGAATATAAGGGACAAATAAAAATGCACCACGGGGACACCTCCACGCATTGGCTATCATTGCCCACGGAAATAATGCAGAAGATTGCCGATATTCTTTATGAGTATGGAGAGAAGGAAAGCACACCATTTGATGATCCAGATTTAAAACTGTCTAATGATCCACAAACTGCCAAAGGATCTTGTGAACAATGCGGAGGTGAGATTCACCCGAGCGATTTAGATGATACTTATTGCAGCGTTGACTGCTTAGAATTATCACGTAACGACGATTATTAGAGGGCAGGACTATGACCACAGTAACTATTTATAGTGCTTCTCATGTCCCGGTTAAGGAATACAAGGCTATCGGTAGCCTAGACCAAATTATCGAAGGGGCACGGATTCAGTGCGGGCAACTGCTGGAAACTAGGGGCAAGCGTGCAAGGGCGGATTTCACCGATGAAAATGGCGACTTAATAACACGACATGTATTTTATGAAGTGGGGGAATTTATAAGGAAATAAAGGAATGCTACCGAATGCGACGGCATTACTAGGCTCATTGCCTACGGTAGCAACTAACGAATGAGGTTAAACAACAATCGAAAGGCAGAAAAATGATTAACGAACTAACACGACTAACAAAACTATCAACCAAAATCTTGACTGCAAACCCAACTTATCCAATACTTGGGATGATCTGCATAAGTGGCGGAATTGCAAGAATTACAAATCTTGATACAACCGTCACAATTCCGATAGATATAGCGGGCAATTATGCAATACCGTTGAAGGTCTTAAAAAAGGTACTGGCAACCAAACCAGCCAATATTGAGATTGAAACCGACGGGGACAAGGTAGTCCTGGGGTATGATGGGAAAAAGGTGAAATTTCCCAATACTGACCCTGAACAATTCCCAATCCATCCAGAAGATACTTTTACACCCCTTGGCAGGTGGTCAAGATCCATTATTGAGAACCTGCAAGTACAAGTTGGATTTATCTCAAAGGACGAACTAAAGCCGTCGCTGATGGGCGTCTATGTGAAGCAAATAGACGGGCTATTGGAAATGTGTTCCACGGATGGGCACAAAATGTGCCTACGTGAAGGATTTACAGCCGATGCAGGCGAATTTGAGGGAATTATTAGCCCTGAATGGCTAAAACTTATCGACAAGAAAGGGACGGAGGCCCCATTTGTGGAAATTGGAGATAAGTATTTGAGAGTCACAACCGAGGGAATGAAAATATATTCTCATCTTGTTGATGAAGTCTATCCAGATTTTCGCTCGGTTTTCCCTTCTGATTTCGGCGGCTTGGCTGATATTAACAGAACCGATTTAATCGGCACGATTAAAGAAGGTCTAGGATTTGCTAACAAGGAAACCAAAAAGGGTGTATTTACTTTTTCCCCAAAAGATCTAAGGGTATTCGTTGAAGATATTGAGAGCTGCACGGAATGGGAAAACACAGTGCAGCTACAAGAACAGTGTGGCGACGACGCCCCGGTGGCTTATGACTTAGCCCTTTTAGAAACCGTACTTAAAAGTCTTAAGTCCGAAATTGTGGAAGTGCAGTATTCAAAGCGCACGCAGCCACGAGAAGATAGGGATTTTTATAACTATGGTGCCACGATCATTAAGGACAAATTACCTTGTGGCGTCGATATAACCGCACTGTTAATGCCCATAAGAATCTAAGGGGGACATGAACAGCCGCCGATGCATGGAGGCACGGAGTCAAATCCAACGGCGGCACTAACAGAAAACGAGGTTAAAATCATGGAAATGGCGACAAGAAAAATAATCAAAACAGGCACCACGGCAAATGGCAATCCACTAAAAATGGTGACTATTGGTGACGGTCTGGTCGTTGCTGGTGCTGGTGTGCGCAAAAACAAGGCCTGTATTTCCGTCACCTTCTCAATAGACGGGGTGAATTATGGGCAAAGTTTTCCAGCCGATAGACGCGACAATGCAGATATTTACTTTGCGAATTTGGCTGTTTAACCTCACAGCTAGCCGCCGAAAGGGTTTAGCCCTTGATTCGGAGCGATACCGACGGCGGCACGGATAGAACAAAATAATAAATAATGAGGTTAGACGATGATAACGGATAGTTACGTGATTCAAACAGAATTTTTAGGGCCTGATGATTATCACGGCTCTAGGATTAAAGCAACCTGGGATAATGAAACAGTAATAATTGACCGCGACATGTCCAAAAGGATTGAGGAATGTCACGAACAAGCGGCCAAAGAAATGCGAGTGCGATATTGCCTTCTTGGTTCGACCATGATTGGTGGCGAAAAATGCGGTGGCGGTTATGTCTTTATCTTACTTGATGAACATCATCCATTAAATAACGTGGTTAATGTCTTAGAACAGGCTGAAAGATATTTAGCAACCCCACAAGTAAGGGAAGCATGCGCAGACATGGCGCAACCTCCAAAAACGGCACTTGATAACGTGCGGGAATTGGCCGCTGATATTACGGCAATCTTTCACACGGTGGAATATTATATTATTGGTTCTACAGTGATTGCGGTCAATGACGGGGCAATAACTCATTCAGTGTTATTTAATAGAGGGAATGAGATTAACCACAGCCATAACAGGATAGGCGATACGCGCCACCGTGACGAACTAGAGGACATGCTGGAAAATGGCGAAGCAACCAAAACCACACTAGCAAAACTAGGCGCATAAAGGGCAAAACATGACAGTCATTAGTATTTTTGATATGAACAACGGGCATCAGCCGAACACCGCCGAAGGCCTTAAAGTTGGTGCAGTCGTTCAATATGAGAACAGGGGCACCCATGATAAAGGTATCATCTTTGAAGTGGGTAACATGATAAACATTGCCTGGACCGACACGCCTGGCACCACACAAGTTGCACATAGCCAAATTGAGCCAGTGGGAGGCAACCGCTATGGATTCCGTCTAACTGGCGAAATGAGAACAGCAGAAGAAGCTTTGGCGGCGCGTGATATTGCTATGAGGGCAAAAGAGCAGCGCAAGCAGAACAACGAGCGAGCACTGGAAGATCGAGAGACCACTGGAAGATCGAGAGACCAAGCGAGAACAGGGCAAAATATTGCTGGCTGAACTGATGCCAATAGGCACCAAAGGGGCAATCGTTGCTATCTATAAAGAAGATACCAGCGACATGCAGAGCGATTATTTCGGTTCTCGTGAAGTGCGAGCGGTGTTGTTAGGATTCAGCGGGCACAATCGCGATATTTTCTCAGAAATGCGGAAAATTGCCAAGGCTTCAGGCTTTGAAGAGGTTCAACACCTAACAGGCGACGACAAAAAGCAAGAACACCGCCAAAAGTATTCGATGGGTGCGGGCTATTTCCTCAAAGGCGGTTATCGACATGATACAGGGTGGGAAATTCGCAAATATGACCTGCAAGGCTCTCATTATGTGGATCAATTGGCGCTGATTATTATGGAAGAGGGGGGAAACCAACTACCCAAAACCGACGCAAAACCAGAACAGGCACCCAAAGAACAGGCAACCAGCACGAGCGCACTTTGCGAATTGCGAGAGAATCCAAATAAAAACGGTATTGAATTGATATTCACGGCCAAACCTTCGGCAGAAATCAGGGATCGTTTAAAAAATACTGGCTTTCGTTGGCATCGGAAATACGGCTTTTGGTATGCCAAGGACCACGAACAGCAAAGGCTATTAGCTGAGGAACTGGCAGGGCAAGCAGTAGAACAGACCGCCAAGTCCACCAGGCCGAAGGGGGAAACCTTGATAAAAGAGAACGGCGATAAATTGCGGGCAATGGCCGACAAGATGACCGCACAAATTGACGGGAAATTTAATTCTGGAGTCAGCCAGCAGAACCCAACAGCTAGGCGGGCAAGGATTGCCGAATCCATGCGAAAAGACGGCGAACGATTGCAAAAAATTCAATCTGTGCTCTACGGTCTTGCTAATGATATCGAAGCGGGAACACTTCCAGACTGTTTAAAGGCTATCAGATCCAAGGCGGTTATCGCTGATATTTTAGATAATGCCGCCCGTGCCTCTTATCATCCCGAGGGTTGGAAATGGTACGGGACCGACAGAACGAAAAAGGCAGGTGTGAAGGAATCTAATTCCGCCGAAGTCATGGCAGCGCTGGAGGCATATATTAAGCCACCAACAGAAGCGGAGATTAAGGCGCGAACAATTGCAGAACTTGAACGGGAATTAATCGGGTGCAAAATAGACGGATTTTTCCCCACTCCACGCCCTGTAATTGATTTGATGATTGAGAGAGCAGCCATTGAAGAGAGCAACACCATTTTAGAGCCATCGGCGGGCAAGGGCGATATTGCCGACGCTATCAAGGAATTGTGGCCCAACGCATATTTAAAAACCGTGGAGGTAAATTCTACCCTTCGGAAGATTCTAAAAGCCAAGGGACACGATTTAGGCGGGTGGGATTTCCTAGACGTGGATTTCTGGCGGAATTGCTCACCATTTGACCGCATCATAATGAATCCGCCCTTTGAGAAAATGGCAGATATTGACCACATCAAGAGAGCCTTTGAGATGCTGAACGACGGCGGGCGAGTGGTCTGTCTAATGAGTGAAAGCCCATTTTTCAGAACAGACGCCAAGGCCGTGGAGTTTCGGGAATGGCTGGAAGATGTCAATGGATGCGCTGAAAAACTGGAAGAAGGTTCGTTTAAGGGAGCTGAATCATTCAGGCAAACGGGAGTAAATGCAAGGATGGTAACAATAGATAAATAGTTTCTACCCAGCCGCCGAATGTGTACTCATTGCCTGGTTGACTACCAGCGGCGGCGCTAACTAACCGAAGGAGAAAAGATGACTAAGCCATCCGTGATTAACAGAATCCTTGGCAGAGAGCCAGCAAAGCCAGATGTTCCGGTAATAGAATATTCGCTCGACTACGCGAATAAAAAATCTCAGGTGTGCCTATTGGCGCGGAATCCTGGGGGTTTGAGCCGCAAGGTCGTTACAATGTACACCACCGGACAAATGTACCGAAACGTAGATAACGGGACTATCATTGACGGGCTGGAAACCGACGGCAAAGGGCGTGTTTATATGCACGAGTTCGACGACGACCGTCATTAGCCAGTATGGTACTTGCTCTCGTTCGATTCGGGAGCTGGCGCTAACTTTAGAAAGGCACGAAATGAACTACCAGCAAGTAAACAAAATTGATGATCATATAAGTGTTTTGTGGCTGTCTCTTTATGAATTTGTAATTTTATATGACAATGCTGTTGTGGGCATGTATCACAGTGCATACAATGCGGCACGGCTTTCTTATGATGTACAGGGGAGCGACAAAGAAAAGCCCCTTTTGAAATGGCTTAATGGTCAAGAATTGCATGTTTATTATACGGGTGATTACTTTGGGATTTGCGAGTGGATAAACGGTGAATATGTGCCTTGTGAAGAACTTATTAAACAGTCTTACGAGGAAGAAGGCGACCCAAGGGCTAAATTAAACTTAGGTGATAAATCGTGAACTACTCACCGATCAGAGCCTATTTTAATAAGATGCCTTGGCAATGCTTGGTATTTCGCGGGATAGCTGTTACTTTATTCATCATACTGGCAAAGGGATAATATGGGCAATCACATATGCAGGGGAGATTGGTTTAATTGTAGCGGATGTAATGATCAGATTTGTGATGAATGCACCCATCCCGAATACACACATTTATGCTATGATTGCGGAGAAGAAGAATATGATGACCAGCCCTTTGATAATACTTTAGGCGGTAACGGCGGACCTTTTTCACCATTCGGAAACCCAAAGGCATAGCATGAACAGATTCAAAGAACTGGCAACCAATATCAGCAACGCAGAAATAGGCTTTCTTGCATATGCCCAGGATATTACAGGGTGCAGCTTCGACGAAGCGAAAAAGGCTTTAGGCAATTTTAAAGAACAGGGCCTGATTGAACTATGCGCAGATTGCGGGCACTTTAGCCTTGGTGGATCCGTTACCGATATAGGGGCGATCCTGAACAGAATGCAGGTATTGAACTAGAATAAATGATTGGATTTTGGCTAATTAATTAAAGGAAAATAAAATGGATATTTTAACAATCAAACGTAGCGGGCCAGCTCAAACGGCGATAATAATGCAGGGTGAACAACGTGTAGCATCTCTGTATAGTGAAAGCCAGGATATTGGGAGATCAATAATTGAATTTTATAACAAGCGCTCGTCCATATTGGACACGGTTAAAACAGCGGAAGCAATAGCCGATGATGTTTTGGCGACGGGATTAATCCAAAATGAAGAATGGTTTAAGGATTTATTGCATAAATCAAAGGGAGTTTTGGCGAGCGAACCAGCGCAAGATATCAGATTTGCGATTTTTGGCAACGATATGCTAGAAACAATCAGAAGCGCGAAGTCATTGCTTGAACAAGAAGGCTATACGACGAATGAATATGAATCGGTTATGGATAAAATTAATGAAACTTTAGATTCGGTTCTAGGGCTATGAACCCCAAGAAAATTCTAATCGCTTGTGAGTATTCAGGGCGTGTTCGGAATGCTTTCCTTGCGAAGGGGCACGACGCGACAAGTTGCGATATTTTACCAACTGAATCGCCGGGGCCACACTATCAAGGCGATGTGATGGATATTATAAATGATGGATGGGACATGATGATTGCATTCCCCCCATGCACATACTTGGCGAATTCTGGAGTAAGATGGTTATATCCGAGCACTAAATACTTAGATATCGCAAAGGTGCAAAGAGGCACCCAGAGATGGAAAGATTTGATAGATGGCGCGGTGTTTTACCGTGATATTGCTCATGCAGAGATTGAGAAAATCGTCATGGAGAACCCTATCATGCATGGATGGGGCCAAAAAATAATTGGGACGCTTGACGATTTTTTGTGTCAAATAATTCAACCGTGGATGTTCGGACATGGAGAAACCAAGGCGACTCAATTGCAAGTTAAGGGACTCCCACTACTTAAACCGACGAATATTGTAGATGGCAGAGAGGCACGCATTCATAAAATGTCACCGGGACCAAATCGCGGGAAAGATCGGGCATTGATACTGCCTGGAATCGCCAACGCCTTTGCAGAACAATGGGGATAATATTCAGGATGGAATTATGAAACTGACCAAAGAAGAACTTGCGCTAGTGAAGAACGATGTTTTCTTTGTGCCATTTAAGAAACCTCGAAAGGGTGAAATGGTCATATTAAGCGTGAAGGGGTGGCGAAAAATCGTTATGGCGCATAAGGAATTTGCCAAGATTGAACAGGTTCCCATTAAGGCAGATAGCGGCGATATTATTGGCTATACTACCACAATTCACAGAAAGCCCGCGCTCCTGCCGCATCCAGCTACAGGAACAGCATATTTGAGCGCCAGCCAAGAATCACTTGCAAGGCAACTAAATCCAGAAATTTACGCCAAGAATAAATCGTTCATATTGGCCGCTAAAGATTTTATGGCAACGGTTTTGAGTAGGCATCGCAACCCATCAGCGATTGAGATTGAAAGTAAAATGATGGATGATTTATTAAGAGACACTGCCGCCGAAATGATTGAACGGGCAGAAAGAAGAGTGAAATTATGAAATGGCATAGAGTAGCCACAGTTCGCGGGACCACATTTTGGGCGGCAACCCGCAACTATCAACGCATCTACACAACAACGCCTGATAATTCAGAGCCTGGAGAGGGTGCAACGATTTACACGAGCCTTAGAGATGTGCACAGCACTATAAAACCAGAAGTCGGTGCTCCTATATCACCAGAAAAGGCAGCAGAAAAATTAGAGATGATAATTGCTTCCAGTGATTGCGAAAGCGGGCATCTTTACGCTGATGACTTTTTGCTTGATCTGCTGGAATCTCTAGGATACGATTTGAAGGTGATTTTCAAATGCGGAACTTTTTATTATTCGTAGAACAGAACTAAACATCGCGCCTCCGTCCTACGACTGGCGATCCGCCAATAGGTGAAATAGTGAATCCTAACATCCGCTGATATACCGAATAGCGGGGGCGCGAAAACATTGAACAGAAAGGCAGAAATGAACAGAATGGAGTACATCAGAAAATTTTACGACGTACCCGCCAAGCGCGGGGGGAGAGTTGTTTTCGATGGGCGCGGGGGAACAATTGTGAGCGCCAGAAATGCCCATTTGAGAATACGCCCCGACGATGGTGGTAGGATTTTGTTGTGCCACCCAACTTGGCGCATGGAATATTTAAAGGAGGAAAGTAATGGAACATCTTGAAACATTACAAACCTGGCTACAATCCAGAGCATTTCAGGCACTTTTAGTGGCGCTCTTTCTCCTCGGTTGCGCTGCCGCTTTCCTTGCTGAGGCATATCGGGGTAGCTCATACACTAGACAGCAAAAGAACGCCGCCATACTAGCCTTTATCGTGATGTTTTTGGTCGTCGCATCGGTGGTGGGCAGGTTTATATTTAAATGAGGATAGTCAAAAAGGAGATTGAATAGAATGAAAAAGATTACTTCTATAATTCGTGTTTGTTTAACTGTTCTCTTAATATTTGGGGTGTATTCAGAAGCAGGCATTTACACTACAATTTGTGTTAGTCTAATTTACATTGCTATTGAAACGTCCAGCATTTTACAAAACAAATTGCGAGGCGATCACGATTTTCTTGATGCTAATGTGACGACTATGGAAAGGACACTGAGGCGAGCAGTACTTGAACCACGATATCCTGAGGAGAAACTATGACACGGCTAGATTGGGAAGCGAAACAGTTCAAAGATAAATGGGATGCGAGCACGGGACCATTCAAATTGAGCGTTCGTCACGACAAAATTAACGGGACATTCCATTGGCGAATCAAGGGATTTGAAGAAATCATATCAGGGAATGAAGATTTGCCTATCTTGGCGATGGAGAGAGCCGAAGAACGGCTTATGCAAAAACTTATGGAGCCGCTAACCGATTTGTTCAAGGAAAGAAGGAGATAACCATGAAACATTTACTGCTCGGAATTATATTTGCTGTTGGCTGCTCTACTCCTTTTGAGCCAGAACAGGGACCAGAAGTAGAGCATTCAGAGTTTGCCGTTACAAACATGGGATATATGACAAGCCCTATCCCTGGCGGCTACTCTATATTGGTAACTAATAACGTCATCAGAATAGGTTATGGAACAGACAAACCTAGCATAATCTTCTCAGCGTTTTTGCGGGACCTAGATGGCAGATTGGAATTGGTTGCCGAAGACTCTGCTACCGTTGAATGCGCCCCTCCTTCTCATAGCATTGATTTTGTTTCAAAGACGATTGGGTTTGAAAGACCGTTCCAAAACGATGAGTTGTCTAGGACAATTCTTACCGTTAGAGTACAACACAAGTATTAATTAACACATCAACCGAGGAGAAATCATGAAACTGGACGGACTTATCACAATTAGTAGAATTACCAATACGGTAGGAGAAGGATGCATACAAATTGCAATAGAAGATAAAATATCTGGGATACGATTTGTTGAAGCGTCAGTATCGTTTACTGAATTCGCCCAATGCATTGCGGGACTTGGCATGCGACCTGCATCTTTAGAAGTAATGGGCTTAGACTACATTGGATGCGAACAAGAGCGCAAATCAATGGATATTTTCGTCCCGAATCACGATTATAAGGATGGAGATGCCGTAGCTAAGAAAGCGGTATCAGATGCCGAAAAAGACGGCTGGACTGGTTATGTTGCTGATGCACAGAATGGACATAGAATTGTAAGCCGCAATGATGATGGGGCTATTTACAAAGTATCGTTTCACCGCTGGATTAAGGAGAAACCATGAAAACCATATTAACATTTTGGTATATATCTGGAGTATTCACTATAATCTGGTATGCGGTTGAAATAGAGGGGCCAAACCCACTGGTTGGGCTACTATTTGTAATATTAACATTCTTATTCCATATAGCACATAAATTGGAGAAATCATGAAACTCTACACAATCTCATGCATGTTCATAGGCATACTTATCTACAAGTTGATAATATTTTCCTTTGCTTGGAATCAAGAAAACATCGCGATTTCGCTGTTTTGCTTAGTCGTCATGTTTCAAATAGCATATGGGGCGCATAGAAAAATCGTTTGGAGGCATTATGAAAAGCCCTGATTCTCAATGTATCCTTCAAGTCTTCAACAAGGATAATTATCACTGCCAAGTTTTTACAACTATTGAACTGGCGGCGAAAACTATCTTCAAGGGAGTAAACGACAAATTCTACATAAAGAAATATGTCGTATTCATTGGCGGTAAGAGTGTTCAGATAGAGATAACTCTAGAGGGATTACCAAAGATTAAATGCGCCATCAAGGATGAAGAATCTCTAATCAATGTTATCGTCAAGGAATTGAACGGATGATCCAACTGTGGGAAGCACCAGACGGCCATTATGCCGTAAGGTTATCGGATCCAGGGCGTGGCTCAGTGATTAAAGCGAAATTCATAGAGCCTGAATACGTGAGCGCAGTAATACATTCTGGTGAAGACCACCCGTTGCTTGACGATCTTGATGGGCCCTATGAAGAAGCAGCTACGGAAATAGAATCGCTTGATCTTCAAGGATTAATCATTAACAAAATAGTTTTGAGGTAAAATCATGAGTAGACCACAAAAAATACGAGATATGGACAAGCAATACAGCCGAACCGTTGGAGTCGGAAACATAAAAGATCCTCTCGCTGGCATTGACCTTAAAAAGGAATATGACTTGATTATGAAGAAGAAAAGCAAACTCAACGCAAGAGATCGTCGTCGGGTCATTGCTCAGATTGAATATGATAAGAAGCGGGAGAAGAAATAATGCCCAAAATCCCATATATCACAAAAAACTTTGGTGATGCATCGTGGTACATAATTTCACTAGCCAATATGATATTAGATGATTATGCCGAACAGGGCTATACTTTAACGTTAAGGCAATTGTATTATCAATTTGTCGCTCGCGGGATGTTTCCTGATGACCGACGATGGCGCTATGTTGAGCACACAAAGAAATGGGTCAGGGATATTAATGGCACGAGAAATGCCGACCCAAATTATAAATGGCTGGGATCCATTGTAAACGATGCTCGTATGGCAGGGAATTTGGATTGGGATCACATAGAAGATCGAACAAGAGGGCAGAAAATATTGTCCCATTGGGATTCGCCCAAAGAAATTCTTGAGGATTGCGTTAAAGCATTCCACCATGATCTATGGGCTGATCAAGGTACGAGAATTGAAGTTTGGGTAGAGAAAGATGCTCTCACTGGAATAATAGGGCCTGTTTGCGAATCGCTTGATATCCCATATCTATCGTGTCGCGGGTACATGTCTCAATCAGAGATGTGGAAGGCATCATTAAGATTCGATAATCATACTCGGGTGGACGGGCAGAAAGTAGTTATCATTCACATGGGAGATCACGACCCTTCCGGTATTGATATGACCAGAGATATTCAAGATAGATTGAATACATTCTGCCAATCGGCATTCCCACTTGTGTATCGAGTTGCACTCAATATGCACCAGATTCAGGAGTACAATCCACCGCCAGACCCCGCAAAATTATCAGATTCTCGCGGCAAAGGTTACATCGCTGAGTATGGAAGAAACTCATGGGAGCTTGACGCCTTAGAGCCAGAAGTGTTGGCGCAAGTCACAAAAGATAGCATACTGGAGTATTGTGATATAGATATTTATAAAGCGGCAGTAAAAAGCCAGGAAAAAGAGAGAAAAGTTTTGGATAAAATCGCTAAATCAGTGGAGGATTAAATGAATTTAAGCGATAGAATGAAAAAATATGAGAAGGCATTTTCCATAAAGATGCCTGAGCGATCTCCAGTAATAGTTCGCATAGACGGCAAGGCATTTCATACAGTCACTAGAGGCATGGAAAAGCCTTTTGACCCAAGGATGATGGAATTAATGGCGCAAACGGCTCGAAGGCTAGTATCTGAAATGCAGAATGCCGTTCTAGCCTATGTGCAGAGCGATGAGATTTCTATTCTGATGATAAATTACAAGAAACGAGATACTTCTTCTTGGTTTGATAATTCCCTGCAAAAAATCGTGAGCGTGAGTGCTGGCATATCTACGTATCAATTCAATGCCGCCGCACAATCAACAGGATTTTCGATCCCAGGATTAGTAACGTTTGACTCAAGGGCTTTTATCCTGCCAAAAGAAGAAGTTGCAAACTATTTCATTTGGAGACAACAGGATGCCACCAGGAACAGCATCCAGTCTTTGGGGCAATCTTTAATCAGCCATAAAAAAATGCAAGGACTGAAAAACGATCAAATTCAAGATATGCTATTTGAAGAGCATGGCGTGAATTGGAATGACCTTCAAACGAAAGAAAAGCGTGGTTTCTGCGTATCGTCGAAGGATTTGTCAACCGATTATGAGATTCCTATTTTTACTCAAGCACGAGAATATATTGAAGATTTAGTGTTCATAGATATGGAAGAATAGTTATGTCAATATTCATTTGTCCGACATGTTTGACTATAGCTAATACTGCCACAGATTATTATTGGACTGAGGATCAAGACGAACAAGAATCATGTACTGGATGCAGACCCGAAGGACACCAGAGCAATAGTGGCTGGCCTGATAAATTACACCGGAACAAGGAGACCTCAATTGAATAAAGGCCGTCAAATATTCCTCAAGAATCAACGCCTATACATCTTGTTTGACTTCAATAGAACAGTCGTAGATGATGTGAAGACTCTCCCCGCTAGAACTTACGACGGCGATAATAAATGGTGGACGGCTCCCATTAATCAGGAAAATGTCAATCCAATATTCGATATCGTAGCCAAACATGGCTTCACGATCACCCCAGAGGCCGAACATGCGCTACTCAATATCGGGAAAGATAAAAATAGCCTTCTCAATATGTCCCGCGCAATTACATCTGAATACGAAGTTGATGGATTGGGCAAAACTCTCTATCCATTCCAGAAGGCGGGAGTTGAATACGCCATAAAGGCTGAGAGAACCTTCATGGCCGATGATATGGGGGTAGGCAAGACCATACAAGCCCTCGCCACCATTCAAGACCTTGGCGCTTATCCAGCCGTTGTCATAACGCCTGCGTCAATGAAGCACAAGTGGGCCCAAGAGACCTTAGAATGGCTAGAGGGCAAGAGAGTATCCGTAGCGGAGAAAAAGCAATTCTACCATGCGTATATCATCAATGGCAGGATGCATATGGCTCCTGATGTACACAATTTACCTGGCTCTTATGATGTCGTGATCCTCAATTATGATATTCTCAAGCCGCAACCCAACACTTGGGAAGTCATTCACCCAATGAATATGGACGGGAAAGAATTAAATGTTGGCGCTATCATCAAGGAACCCACAAAGCCTTGGAAAACGGATGACAAAGCTTATGTAAAAGAGCATTGCAAAAAGAAGGGGCTCGGCTCCAGTAGCAACGGCATCATTGAGCGATTGCTGGACATATTCCCCAAGACTCTCATTATTGATGAATCTCAAATGGCGAAATCAGGTAAAAGCCAACGCACAAGGGGATTGATTCAATTATCAAAAAAGATTCAATATAGATTTGCCCTCACAGGTACGCCGATTATGAACCGACCATCTGAATTGATCTCTCAGCTTCAAATTCTTGGAAGGCTTGAAGATTTCGGCGGATGGTATGATTTCACTGGCAGATATTGCGATAGAAAGAAAGGATTCTTCGGGAATGATATAACTGGATCATCAAACTTGGCCGAATTGCATGAGAGACTACGTGCCACATGTTTTATCCGGAGAACTAAGGCCGAGGTGCTTCCAGACCTTCCTACTAAGCAACGCGTTGATATACCCATCCAGATCACCAATTTAACCCAATATAAAGCGGCTGAGAAAGATCTGATCCTATGGCTGAAGGACAATGCCAAGGTAGAGCAAAATTTTCTAGATACTATCCAGCACATGAATCAAGAAGCGAAGGATGTTGCTATTAAAACTCATAGAGCATCAAAGGCAGTCAAGGCCGAAAAGGCTCTCCAACTCACGAGAATTGAGCATCTGAAGGGATTATCCGCTAAGGGCAAAATGGATCCAGCAATCGAATGGATTGATAACTTTCTTGAAACTGATGAAAAATTGATCGTCTTTGCCAATCATATCGAAATCCAGAAAGCCCTCTTGGGAAAGTACCCAGACGCTGCTAGAATCATGGGAGAAGATGACGCTGCAACTAGGGCATCTAATGTAGATAGATTTCAAAATTCTGACTGCAAAATTATTATATGCTCACTTAAAGCAGGTAGCGTTGGCATCACTTTAACAGCGGCTTCCAATCTAGTATTCTTGGAACTTGGATGGACACCAGCAGAGCACGATCAGGCCGAAGATAGGGCGCTAAGGATTGGTCAGGAGAATGCCGTCACAGCATATTACCTTATCGGAGAAGAGACTATTGATTTGGAGATTCAAGATATCATCGAAGCGAAGCGGAAGGTAGTGAATGCCGCCACCGATGGAATTATTAGCGAAGGGGACGATTTCAACACTGTAGATGAATTAATAGAAAGAATTACTAAATAGGATTTGACATTGTGATTAGCGGGATGTAGGTTTGGAACCCCAGAACACGAACAAATGGAAATAATGAAGACAAACCAATGGTAAATATTGTAAATACGATAAATATTCCTCTTGATGATCTACTTGAACATTTTCGAGGAAGAGGGATAACAACCCAAAGAAGACTGGCTACAATGCTAGAAAGAGATCCGTCTGACATTAGCAATTTTCTTAATCGTAAAGCCCGAGATTCTTATGCGGATAGCGTATGCTCTGATATAGAACGAATATTTGGAGTTGTAGTAACGGGATACAAGGCGGAGGAAGAATGAATAATCTCGCAAAATGGCGGCAACGCATCAAGAATACCACAGCAGATGAAAGATGGGAGATGTTCTTCCATGGGCTCATCGGCAGCATAGTCTACGGCATTGTCTATGGGCTTGGGTTTTGGGCCTCTTTGATAATCATTGATGCAGTGCATCAGTATCTACATGAGGGAATGTGATGGAAGTATTCAAATGGCTATTGAAGAATTTAGGCTGGACATATGCCGAGATTGTAACAGATTGTTCCCTTTCTGTGGAAGAAATAGAGACTGGAGAGAAGGGCGTACAGGAATTATTCACACCTCACTGGCATACTCCGAAGGGGAATTGTTGCCATAATTTGGATAGTGTATACTCCTATGAATGCATATCATCTATCGAAATTGAAGATTGGAAGAAGAGCAATCATAGTTCTTACGCATATGCTTTAGAGGAAATTATTGACGGGACTAGGTACACTGATCCACAAGCATTCCACAACGCCTCCCTCGATCGCCGCATATTAGCCCATGCAAGGGCGAGAGGGTTTAAAGATGAATAGACCGTTAGTTTTGAAGAACATACTTATGAATTATAGTTCCTTGCGCATAACGCAAAAAGAGGCGCTGTCGTGCATTGAAGACTTGTTTAGTGAGCAAATTTCATCTGCTATGGCGAATTGTTCTGTGAACTTATTGGGTGATGAGATTGTTGCCATAACTGCTGAGAATGAGCGACTCAAGGGATCATTACTAAAAATGAGCATTATTGCTAACCCAAAGCATCCAAATCTTGAAGGGGCAATGTTATCGCTGGGAGAACTTATACGAATAGCTCTTAAGGAAAAATCATGAAGTGGATTCTAGCAGGAATCATCATTTTTATAATCATAGGCATTTCTTTAATCGGGTGGGCGTATAATAAAACATGGGGAGACTGGCAAGATGGATAAGCCAGAATTGACTACCGAGCAATTAAATACCCTAGCTGAGATGTATGCGGAGAAGGAGGGGGTTGACTCGTATAATATTATTGAAGGTTGTATGCGCTTTGCAAAACCAGAAGACGCATTTTTAACGATGGTCAATTTTCTCGACCTCAACATCATCATGGGATTGCTGGAGTGGTGGCAAGACAACACTCTGGGGAGGTATTGGGAGATAAAACGACCATTAACAGTTAATGGGAGCAGGTTGTATCGTGTAAATATTATGGTTGGAAATCCAGCATTTATCAATAGCAAAACATATACCTCTGACCGTTCTGACCTCATCATTGCTATCGCTGAATCACTCACTAAAATAAAGGAATAAAAGATGGATTTGGATAGGCGCGCCACTAGAGGCATGAGCCTTAATGATAAACTTGATTATTACACATATCCCGAACCAAACACCGGATGCTGGCTATGGGGCGGACATATTAAGGCTGACGGATATGGGGAAATAACATTCAAAAAGAAATATTATAGGGCGCATAGACTCTCATGGGAAAGACATAACGGCCCTATTCCTAGCGGGCTGCTTGTTTGCCATAAATGTGACGTTAGATCATGTATCAATCCAGAACATCTATTTTTAGGAACGCAGAAGGATAACATACGCGATGCGCTCAGTAAAGGCAGAATGGCCGTTGGAGAGGGCTCACCACAATCAAAATTATCTGCAAATGAAGTTATAGAAATATTGAATGACAAAAGGCGCACGGGGCTTATTGCTCTATCTCATAATATTTCAAACGGCAATGTTCTTAAAATTAAAAAGAGGGAATCATGGAAACATCTAAAGATGGATTGATCCAGGCCAGAGAGTTTGTGCTTGAGGCATGGCGCAATAAAAACGGATGGACAGTATTGGAAGAACCATATAAACAACATCAAGCCGGGCCAACCTTTAAGTGGAATAATGAAAAAGGGGAGCCAAGACATTTTCATCCTACAATAACCCGCGCCAGGATCCGCGAATTACTTGAGGAAACGAAGGATAGGAAATTTGTGAGGAATGAATTCTACTTTTATAAAGCCTTAATGGAGATTTTGAGTAAACAATATCCCAAGCGATATGGTAAACTATTACCACCTCATTATGCTTTTTCTGAACTCACCGACCTCCTCATGGCGTTTTACCTGGCTTACAAGGAGGGTAGGGGATGAAATGGATAAGAGCGATATTGATTTATATGGGCTATCGATATTGGTATTTCTATGAAATGGAATACAAAAGCCGTGGGGGTGTTGTGTTGTTTTCGTTGCGATCTACGACGGGGTTCCCATCAAGACGGCTGGCGATAAGTTGGCGATTTCTCGGCAAATCTATGTGGCACCATAATGAAGATACAATCCCAAAACATTCGTTATGTAATGGCTTTCTATCGTTGAAACAAATTTCGTATCTGGGATATTTTAAACCCCAACCCAAGGAGTCCCCATGAGTAAACGAAAACTTATTGAGCGCCTACGTGAAGTTAGCGATGAATGTGCTGCATGGCCGCATTGGATGAAGAGGCTTGCAGGCATTGAAGGTCGCTCAGGTGAGGAGAGGCGAATTGATGGCCCAGACGGATTTATAACTGGTTTGTACAAACCTATAGACCATGATAAACCGATTACATCGCTTGGACAAATCAAATATGCGATGAAGTATGAAGAGAAGCGCACCACCAAAGACCGCAGAATTAACTGATTTAGTATAAGGGAAAACCGATGAGTAAGCCTATTGAAGTTTTAAAAGTTTTCGGATATGATTGCTATGCAAAGGGACACTGGACGGGCAACGGAATTGCTGCAAGACTTAAACAGTATGAAAATGATCCATTGATAAAACGCGCTTACTACCAACTTATAACGAGGCCAACATCGTGACTTGGGAAAACCGATTTAGTGAATTTCTTATTGCACAATCTACGCTTTCTGAAGAAACTATCCGTCAGAATGTCAGCAGGCTTCGCATGTTTAATCGTTGGGCAATATCTAATATAGATATTCCAAAAGGAAACGCTGATAGAATTAAAAAATATGGTTGCCTTGCCGCCGCTTCGGGAGCCAATATCAGGGCATATTTCGATGCATTATTAAATAGCGGGCATCCTTCTGGGTATCGGCAGCACGTCAAGACGGCACTTCGGAAATATTACGATTATCTCGTGGAAATTAAAGCGATTAAGAATGCGCCGTCATTTAATATACCAATCAGGAAATCCGTTTCTGACAAAGCTAAGTCGAAAAAGATTCTCACCGAAGATGATGTTAAACTATTCAGAGAGAATTCATCCGGCAGAGATAGATTTTTACTGGAGTGCATGATATGTCTCGGTGCCAGGGCCCATGAAATTGCAATGCTCAGAGCATCTGATTTCGATTTGCCAAACAATATTGTGACATTGAGATCAACAAAAACCGAGGGCAAATCCATCTATGGCGGTGAAAGGATGGTACCTTTGACTCCAAGATTGTTGGAGGCTTTCAATGATTATGCTGATGTGAGCAGCAGTGATCCATTATTTAAGGTCGCAACACATCGCATGTGGGGGATCATTAAAGAGATTGCAAAGTCAATAGATTTGGGCTGGGTTCATCCTCATGCATTCAGGCATTATTGCATTACAAAATTTTATGAACAAACTGGAGAAGATGGTATCACCCCAATATTTCGCGAGAAAGAATTGAGCATGATGTTTGGCGTCTCTCCAGAAGTTATTGCAAAGACTTATTGCCACCCCTCCATAAAGGGAACTGTTGGGAAAGCCATATTAAGCGGGCTCACTATATGACATTAACTCAATATATGACGCTACAGGAATATGAAGATAAGTTTGTTAGTTTCTGCGCCAAAGCATGTATAGGATGCGGGAATGAAACAACGGTTGAAAAATTGAAGTCTTGTCAAATAGTTCGATTTGATAAATATTTAGAAATGGGGTTGACGGAAACACCTGGGACAGTATCAAAAGGGCTTCAAAAGAAGGTAGATAATTTTGTTAATAGTGGATTTGGGGAAAGAATAGGGAGCAGAACTCTTGGCCGTACCAACAATTAAAAAAGCAACAGATATTAAAAGAGCCGAAAAACCGACGAAATATCAATTTGAGATATTGTTAAACGCAGAAGTTGGAGAGGCTTATTTCCTGCCAGGCGTCAAAGTGCCATTCGTCAGGAAGGCAAAAGATAGCTGGTGTAGTATCAGAGATATAAATTTGCGAGTGACTACAGCATGTGAAGATGGAGTCAATGGGGCAAAAGTTGAACGAATAGCATAAAGGAAATATTATGACTAAAGAAGAAATATTTGACAGGATAAAAACTATCATGCTGAGAAATGATCGGGTCAATGATATTAGCATAGATGAATCCAAAATTGTCATGGGAGCAAATTTAATCCATGATATTGGGTTAGATTCTCTTGATGTTGTTGAATTAGAGATGACTATTGAAGATGAATTTGATATCGAAGACATCACAGATGAAGAATGGGAATCTACCGAGTACACAATGGCTGGATTCGTAGATTTGATTGCCAAACATGATTAGATCAGATGCAATATTTGGGGAACCTAATTATAGATACCGCCTTGATAGGATATGGGATGAGGATAAACCGCTTCTCGGATTCATTATGCTGAATCCCAGCACTGCTGATGCTGAATCCAATGATCCCACAATATCGCGCTGTATGAAGAGAGCAGAGCAAATGGGATATGGGGGAATCGTTGTTGGCAATGCCTACGCATACAGATCAACCGATCCCAAGAAACTAAAACTGGTTGGTGATGCGATAGGGCCCGACAATGACAAGCATTTATTGCAAATTATGAAAGACTGCCATGAGGTAATAGTCGCCTGGGGTGCTCATGCAAAAATTGGGAGAGCCAAAAAGATTTGTGACTTGGCATATTCAATCGGCAAGCAACTTTATTGCCTAGCGTTGACTGGAAAAGGGCATCCTCAGCACCCTTTATATCTGCGCTATAATTTAGAATTGATGAAATTTGACATATAATTGCTGGTGCATCTTCTACCGCTAAACAGAGTAAGAAATTCTAAATCTGAGTTTAGCAAACAGCGGATCAGAGAGTTGGTGCACTGGCAGTAATTAAAGGAGAAACAACAAATGGGATATGTAATTTTAACGTTTGCGGCTGCGGGAATTGGACTGATAGGACTCGAAACGAATGATGGGAATTATATTCTCGTCGGGATTCTAATGATGTTAATACTTATTTTCGCCAAAATGTTCGATAAAGATTAAGGAGGAATCATGCTAACCGAACAGCAGAAACAGGAAAGATCAAGGGCCATTGGTGGCAGTGATTGGTGGGGAGTTCTCAGTTTACTCCCTTGGGGTTGCAGAAAGAAACTTTGGCTTGAGAAAACAGGTCATGAACCTGATTATGAAGAGTTTCACGACGATAACCGCTTTGAGCGCGGGCATGATATTGAGCCAATAGCTGCTCAAAAATATGCAGATAAGCATGACGTGAAATTATTCCAGATTAACAAAATGGCTTACATCAATGATAAACCTCATTGTGGCGTGCATATTGATCGTCATATCGTAGCCTTTGACGAAAGAGGGCCAGGAGTACTCGAAGTCAAGAATATGGCCTCAAAATTCCAATTCCATAAACTTAGACATGATGGTGTTTATGATGCCTATATACTGCAACTCCAGTGGGGTATGCACATTAAGGGTTGGAAATGGGGCGCATTCGTAATCTTCTGCTCAGAGACATGGGAATTCATTGATTTTGAAGTTGATTATGACCCAGAGATGGGCGAAATGTTAGAGGCAAAAGCCGATGAATTCTGGCAAGAAGTTGAAGGCGGAGTTGATCAGCAGGGTCTCTCAGATGATGATAAGCGTTGTCTTCATTGCAACTTCAGGTCAACGTGTAAGGGTGACTACCTCTTGTCGGTCGGCGATAAAAACGCAGTCAAAGATGATTTTGTTGATCGCCCCGACTTGGCTGAGGCAGTGAGAGAATGGGATGAAATAGACAAAATCGAGAAAGAAGCCAAGGCGATGAATGAAATTGCCAAAGCTAAAGTCAAAGAGTTAATCGGCGATGATCAGGCAGTCATTTCTGGAGGGCAGAAAATTTACTTCAGAGAATCAACTAGAAGGAGCATTGATTCTAAGTTTTTGAGAAGTAAATACTCAGATATTGCTGACGAATGCACGAAAATTACTCCAATACGAACACTCAGAAAATATCCAATCTAGGAGAAGGAAAAATGGCTAAGAAGAAAGAAACTACAGCGGTTGCAAAAAAAGAATCATCAGCATTAGCAAATCCTGAAGTAAATCAAAAGGGCCTTAGCGGCTATTTTGCTGGCAAAGTTGGTGTTACTCAAGAACAATTTCTGAATACAATCAGGGCGACTTGTTTTAAGGGTAAAACCGTAACTAATGAAGTAATGATAATGTTCCTCGCCGTCGCGAAAGAATATAATCTCAATCCATTCACGAATGAAATATATGCGTTCGAGAAAGATGGCGCTGTTTCTATCATAGTGCCAATTGATGGATGGTTAAGTTATATGAACGCCAGACCAGAGCACGATGGATTAGAATGCGTAGCCAATTTTGATGATGAAGGCGAACTCGAATCCTGCACAACAACGATCTACAGAAAAGATAGATCTCATCCGACTGTGATTACGGAAAGACTGGCAGAATGTTTTATGCCGAAAAGCAAAGCATGGCAGCAATGGCCTGAAAGAATGCTTCGTCATAAATCTATCATCCAATGTGCGAGAGTTGCCTATAGTCTCTCAAACATGTACGATCCAGATGAAGCAGGTAGAATCCAAAATGCTGAAGTCATAAGTACAGGAGATCAAGTTAAAGATGCAACGGAGTCTAAAACTGATGGATTGAAAGAAAGGCTTAAAGGCGCTAAGAGTGATGAATCTGTTGCTCAATTTGAGGAGATTGAAACTCCTGATGAAGCTCGTGATGAATCCGATCAAAAGCCAGAAGACGACGAACCTGAAAAGAAGCCAACCCTTTCAGATGCCAAGAATGCGCTCATTTCATTTGTGCATGATTCCAAAGAGGCTGGACTGGTTACAGAGGCTGAGTATTCCGAGGAATGCAAAAATGCAGATGACCCTGAACATCAAACCATAGAATATATGGAAGAGCACCTGGCTGGATGGAAGCAGATAGTCAAAGAGAAACAATCCAAAGATAGTCAAGGCGAAATGGAACTCTAAATATTGTAGGGGCGTGTTGAGCGCCCCATTTCTCCTAATTTGCTCAAGCTATCTTGGATGGGATATGTCTTCAATTTTGCAGTGGCTCTGTAAATGATCGCGCCATTAATACAGATAAATAACTGGAAACCTATATTCGAGGATTCCAAATCTATAGATAAAAGGCAGCGATCTACTTGTATTGTACCAAATAAACAAGGTGGATCAGGATATGCGTATCTTATGGGGTGCAAAAATGGTGAAGCACTCTACGGGGCGTTTCACGCTCTGATATTATTGCTCTCAAAGCAGCCTTGTGATAATCGTGATGGTTATCTAACTGTCGATGGTACCAAGGCTGGCGTTAGATATGATGCTGAATACATTTCGAGGAAAACACTATTTAAGGTGAAAACCGTATCTTCAATGCTAGATGAGATAATAAAGAATATTGGATGGGCAACCAATCTTACGAGCCCGGAGGATATCATTCCAGCAAACTATCCTATGAAAGCACCTGATAAGATATTCCTTGAGATGGCTACCGCATATCATACCATGACCGAAAAAACGCGGCCATTCGACCCAGCATTTAGGCGAAATAATAGAGATAACTTAAATTTGAATGGGGCATCAGTATTAGATCGTCTTCATAATGAAATGGGCTGGGGAATGGATCAGATCAAGGCATTACTAGCGTGGATGCCAACAGATAGTTTCTGGAGAAGAATGGGTGCCGAGCTAGGGACTTTGCTAAATAAGAATAAGGGGAAAATTAAAGCGGTGTCAGCAATGGATGTTATGGGAATAACCGAAGAAAAAGGATTACTGTCGCCATCACAGATGATTGCTACGGTGGGTAGAGAAGGACTGAGCACCGATGATTTCATGCCTGCTGGCAAGGGCGAAAATGGGGAGATGCAATGGCGCAGGAAGAAATAAGGATTCTGCCCCACGACATTGAGGCCGAAAAATCTATCCTTGGTGCCATTCTCATTGATGGTAATTCTGTTTATGAGGTATCAGGAGAGCTGCATCATTACAACTTCTATAGCGGTTATAATGATGTGATCTATCGGTCCATGATGGGCATGGTTGATGATAATATGCCCATTGATATTGTTACTCTAACTGATAGAATGCAGAGAGATGGATTGCTCAAAAATCCTGATGATGCATTTTATGTCACGAAACTTCTTGAGGTAAGCCCTTCATCCGCAAATATTGTATATTATAGAGATATAGTTCTTGAATGCTATAAATCAAGGCAGACGATATTTGCGTGTCGTGAAGCTGAGGAGAAACTATACAGTAAAGAAATCACTGCTGAGGAAGCCCAAGAATCCCTAATCCTGCTCGCCGACCAAGGGGATGTATCCGGCTTCAAAAGCATGGACGTTGGTATTGATAAAGCACTTGAAGTAATGGAGATGATTTACAAGCATAAGGTCATACCGGGCACTGCAACTGGGTGGTCCGATTTTGATGGCATGACTGGTGGGGTTCACAAGCAAGAATCATTGATTCTGGCTGGTAGACCTTCTATGGGCAAAACGGCTTGGGCAATGGACCTAATGGAACATCTAGCGAAAAAAGATCATGTATGCGCGTTCAATTCGCTTGAGAGCGGCGATAAAGAAGTTGGAACTAGATATCTTCTTCATGCCAAGCCTGATGACGAAACTAATCATCGCGAGGGGCTTATCACCAAAAAAGCAATAGAGTCCTTCAGACAGAGAGCGATTGATTTTAAGGGGCTTCCAATTCATATTGATGATAGCGGCGGGCAAACTCTTAGGAGTATATGTAGCAGAGCTAGGAGATTAAAAGCAAAATACAATTTGGATTTTCTTTTTGTTGATTATATTCAATTGATGACTGGCGTCAAGGCGGAAAGGCGAGATATTGAAATTGGCGCATATTCTAATGGGCTAAAGCAATTGGCAAAAGAATTAGATATTGGGGTCATTATATTAGCTCAGTTGTCGAGAAAGGTTGAAGAGGCTCCCAAAAAACGACCACTTCTTTCGCATCTAAAAGAATCAAGTTCAATTGAACAAGACGCCGATACGGTCGTATTTCTATATCGCCCCGAATATTATGGTTTCAAACTTGATGAAATTACTGGTGAGAGTACCGCAGGGCTTGCCGAGATTATAATTGCAAAACAGAGGAATGGCCCCACCGGATCAATCAATATGACATTCCTTAAGGACAAGATGCAATTTGTTGGTCGAGGATTCAGCAGAGAGGCGCAACAAGTGGATGCTAATTTCGGTGATGACAACCCATTTTAAGGAGAAATTATGGTAGAATGTCCACAATGCGGTGAAACCAATTTCATGGTAATTCCAATTATGACTTTGATATTAGTTGGAAATGAAATTGAAACGAATGAACTTAAAGGGCAAATGTTCTCGTGCATAAAGTGCGGAAATAGAGTGGAAATGAAAGATGATATAGAACCGGAAACTGTCACGGTTTATATCGTTGGGGATTCACATTCGGGTCGAAGGCAGGGATTGAATAAGATATTCAAAAAACATGAATTTTCATTTCCGCTTGTAAATGAGAGCATGGATGCTATGGGATATGTTAATATTAGTGTTGCCTGGATATTCACAATATCTGCATGGAAAAGATTCAAAGATGGTGAGACAATCCCATTGAGTGATAAGGCTCACAAAATAACAGAGATCAACTTAACACAAGGATAAAATAATGGCTGATAAAAAGAACAACGAAGAGCAAGATATAGTATATCTGGAACTTGAAATCAGGGATATTAAACCTGTAGGGCATGGCATGACTAGAATGTTCATGGATGTTGATGTGAGTTCAAAAATGTCAGAAGTTGACATGGATAATGCAGTCAATGCTTTTAAATCTATGATGACAGAGAAGATTGAAAAACCAACCTTTGATGAAATGGATATGGTTACAAGGGCTCTCCAAGCGAAAGCATTTGAGAGAGATGCTGACGGAAAGGTTGAGATATTCCAGCAAATGGGTGGCGCATCAGGGCCCAGAACTGCTGGAAAAGATTTACCAACCATGAGAATCCATAACAGATTAATTAATCACATAGAGGAATTGACTTCTAAGGGACAGAAGAAAATCAAGATTGAATTCCATCAACACGCGGGGCTTATTCAGCCGAAATGGGATGATATGCTTGAGTTATTCATCGTTATGGAGCGCTATATCGAGGAACAAATCCAAGAAACTGCAACATGGATAATTGAGTTTTATGATAAGATTCTCGTAGCAAAAACACAATGCGAGAAACTTATTGGGAAGAAGTAATCTCGGCTATACTAATCCAGAGCCAGTTCGCCATAGGGTATTTTCGTGAAAATTAAATGCGTTTGTGGTGATATTATAAATCACCATTCCGTCAACTGGCGTTAATGCGTTTCTTTGTGTAGTGGTCATCCTTGGTACGAGTAATGCGCCCGTGGTGCTTTGGAGATCAAGAAGTGCTGATGTGGCTGGGATACCACCGATGCCGACACTGCCAGAGGAATCAATTCTCATTCTTTCTGCATTATTTGTTCCAAATATGATAGGCGTAGCATTTGTAAAAGTGCCAATTAATAAGCCATCACCGGCAGTAGCTACTACTTCTGCGTAGTCAGCGACAGTAACGCCATACCTTGTTACTACTCTACTACCACCGTGGGAGATTATTTCAATAAGTGCCGTGCTTGAAGCGGCTGCAAATTTTGAGAGCGAATTTACTCCCGCCCCAGTATCAGGATTGTCAACACGTATACCTGTCGGTAGAGTATGATCTTTTTCTACCTCTAATAATTCGCTTGGCGAACTCGTCCCGATGCCGACGTTGCCTGCTGAATCAATATAAAATCGTGTTGTTCCTGCTGCAACTGGGTCTCCATCTTTAGCATTGCTTTGAACAATTCCATAATCTCCAAAAACTGTAAAATTCGCCCCTGCAAAATAATTTCTAGCAGCCGCGTTAGCACTATCAGTATCCATACGAATGCCATTATAAGTGAACCCAAGAGTTCGTATCCCAGGTTGACTAACAGAATCACCTATATCAAGAAAGAACTGTGGCGAATCCGTCCCCACCCCCAAATTATCTGCAATATAGACATCACCAGCGGCGAAGTAGCCAGCATAGGCAGCGCCTGAGCCAGAGTTTGTGGCTGTTCCATAAATACCGACTGCATCTGAAGTAGCGCTTACATGAGATATTACAGATCTTCCCCAGATACCTGCTCTTAGTAATCCAAAAGCATCAGCCTCTGAACTATCATAATCTCCTCTAACAACACCAGTATCAACTACACTAGAAGGAGAAGTTAAGGTAGCAAGAATAGCAGGAGTAGCGGCCCCTATACTAGATACTATTTCTATTTGAGCGCCAGTAATTTCTGTGGTTATCCCCGGAACGACTGTTATTCTTATTCCAGCAGCGGATCCGTGAATTGTATCATCTATTCTTACTGTTTCTGTTCCTCCAGCCTCATAAAAAATCATCGCATTATTAGCACCACTGCCTTCATCTTCATTGAGCGTAATCCGTTGACCGCTCCCCGCACTGCTTTGATATGAGCCTTTTAAGAAGATATTATCAGCATATAGACCATATCCGCCAAGATTCGTGAAATCTGCATCTGTAACCCCATCAAGGTTGCCTATACGTAGATTTGTGCTTGTACTTGACCAAGGACTCCCCGTATGGCTGAAAATATCCATATACGGCGCATCTGCACCCACTCCAACGATATTAAGGAGATTGCCTACAGTTGTGTTGCCCCAATAAACTATGGCAGTACCAATATAGAATGTACCCGCTGTGCCATTTTGTAGAGTGCAAGTATATAAATAATGATCCCCTGAGTCTGATACAGAATCAACCCTAATGAAATTATCCTTGCCTGAGCCATCCTTTACTCTTACAAGATCATTTACAGCAAATAATTGAGCATGCCCCGATGGAGGGTCTTTAATCCGCATAGAAAATTGCGTTGGGGAACTTACTGTTATCATATCATTGAGCAATAATCCGGCAGTATTTGCCATGAATTGACCGCCCAAAGCATGTATTTCATCTTGGACTATAATGGAAGATCTAAATTCGCCCCGAGCTGTTATATTTTCAAATTCAGCACTACCGTCATCAAATATTTTGAACCCTTGTTGCCCAGAAACAAACCCAGTGCTAAATAATGACTCATCATCAATCTCTATTCTGCCAATCACTTGTCGAGTGTCAGAAATTTCAAATAGAAGATTCCCTGAAGTATTATTTGCCTTTATTCCGAATACACCAGCAGACAAATAGCCAATCTCAATCCGTTTATTAGCATCTTCATAAACAGTCAAGCCTGCTTGGTCCGTAACCGCGCTCAAAACAATACCATCATTGGGAGATACTGTCGGCGTACCAGAAGACAAACTATACAAATAAGGGGATTGTATAACATAATCTCCGATAAAGCCTATATTCACTTTAATGGCAGAGAATTGACCCCCAAAGCCATCGGCCCAATGACCTAAGAAAAAGCCAGTTGATCCACCTGGCGTAAAATCCTCACTATAGATTGCAGGAAAGAAATCAAGATTCACGCCACCCGCAATGCCTATAGTTGCAGGATCCCAAGGACCAGCCACGAGTGTTTCATCAGCAACGCCGTTTTCGGAATCTATACCTGATACATTTATAATTACTGCTCTTGCCACATCATTTCCTATATTGGTTGTGCGAATTCATGTATATCTCTGATCTCAAAGCTACCCTTAACTTCAGACTGATTCAAATCTAAAAATCCTGAGGCACCATTATATTGTACCCAAATTGATTTATTGCCCGCAACATCAACTGATCTTGCCCATAGATAAAATTCATTTGAAGTCAATTCATAATCTGCAAGCCCAAGCCTAAATGCTCCCGATGCTGTTACCCTTAGAGGAGGATCGCTACTTATTGGATCTGTTCCATCAGCATTAAAGAACCACTCCCAATGCGATAAGCCCGATAATGCATCAACGCCGCCACTGTCAATTGGAACAGTGATTTCATAATTCTGCGCTTTGCCGCTATCAACTACAAATACAGGGACGCTTGGAGCAGTCTTATCGTATTGGAAATTAAAGATTAGCCATGAAGTAGACATGCCATTTGTGAAAATGATCTTCACTCTGATTGTACTAATTGCTTCAGTTACAATTGCCGGAGCTAACGCAGGAGACGAACTTCCAATAGATTGTTCCGATTGACCAGTCTCCTGATATCTTATATCCGAAATAGTCAAATCAGAAGAGACTATCACTTTTGCTCTCAATATGGCATCATTATACCATCCATTTTCATTTCTGAATACCTGAGAACCACCATTATCTGACCATTGGATATCAACATCAACATTGCCAAGACCTGGATTAGAAGTCACCCCTTTCCGTGCATCAGTTATCCCGCCAATAACACCAGAAGCAGAAACGTGTTGCAATTTGAACCATTTTGTAGTGCCTGGAGCCAACGGCACAACTCTCCTAGTCTCTGAGGCTAAAACCGTTGCGTTCAAAGTGAATGTCCCACCTTCGGTATCTGATATATATATTTCTGTCTTGCCGTTTTCCCTCAAAAAGACATTATTGATCCATTCCAATTCAATCGAATCGGATAGCATGGTATCAGGATCGTCAACATCACTTGAATCTGCACCAGTTAGGCTTACCCATATCGGCGCACTTGATGTTAAATCTCTCCATGAATTCAGGAATTGTGCAATGCCAGATACTTTTAAGGTACCATATAGAGTCTCTGGTACATAATTGTAAATTTCAATTCTTGTATAAACTCTGCCAGGCAATGAAAATACAATGGAATCACTCCCTCTCGCCCTAACAGGAGATGAAAACACCAGCAATCTTTCATTCGTAGACGTATTAACAGTGTAAATGCTTAGAGCGCCAACATAATCAATATCTAATTTGAATGATTTTCGCCCTGCAACATATACTTCAGCAGAATACATGCCGAGATATGGAGTAGGCATTTGTTGATCGTCAATCGCTCCCTCTTTTGATGACCCTAATATTCTCAAAACTGGAGGCGTTGATGAATTCTCGAAATCTAAATTTGATGGAGTATAACCAGTCTCTATTCTAAAAGTCGCTCCTGTTCCAACCCATAAAAGTGATCTGTTTATTCTAAAGGTATCGCCAATCTGAATCGCATTTGTGAATCCAGTACTTAAAATAAATCTGCCAGTTGATGTTTGGAAATCAGATATTAGACGAGACTCGCCCTGATTGTTTCCTGAATAGAAATATATAGTATAATCGTTCCATTGATCGTCAGAATTGCTCCCAAATGCAAGATCGTCAAAAGTATCAAATGGAGCCCCTGCGTCACCAGTTGTTACGGTGCCTGATGCAATAGTTCTAAATGCAGCGCCCCGATCAAATTCTATGAATATCTGCGTCTCTGTATTTGATTGAACAACATAAATCTGATCATCATTCTCATCTGGTTGGATTAAAGTCCCCACTAATGAATTTGGAACGAAGGGGACTATATCATATGTGCCATCGTCAATAGAAACGCCAATATTTATATCAAGGGTTAATTCATCAACTGTGTTTGATACTATCTGATAATATTCTGTATCAACTTTTAAGTAGAATTGGGCCCATTCATTGATTGTCCATGTTTGTGAACCATCAGTATAAGTTCGGGCATCTATATCAAATACGCCAGCCACACCACTATCAACGGTGTTCACAATTATGCTCGAAGGAGTAACTTGAGTATTCACTCCCGTCAGTGCAAATTTGGTTTCCTGAAGAAAAGCACATCGCCATTCAAATTGTGCTGGTCTCAAATTTTCCAGAAGACGTTTCCCAGTGCCAACCTGAAATAGTACAGACTTTCCCTTACCAATGCGCACATTTCTGCCTCGACGCTGTTCACGCTCAATGCGATCTTCGACTTGCTGAGTAAAAGTCTCTCTCATTTAATCCATTCGCTTATAGGCAATAATCTCTGTAGATTTAGGTTGCTGGCATTGAATTTAATGAATTCCCAATTCGTCCCGCCTTGAATAAGTCTGGTGGTGAATCCAGATTCTGGGTGCCAAAATGCAACAATCGCATTCCAATCTGTGAATGTAAAATCTGTTGATGTCACTTCCTCTTGATCCTCCTGATCAAATATATCAAAATCGGGCAAATTCAAAGGCGTGCGCCCAATTCTATCAAATATAACTTGTTTAATCAGAAATTCCCAAACAACTCTATCAGGTGTATTCCCATTGGTAAGTGATCTCCAAAAATATAAAGATTCACTGGGGCCATCGGATTGCTGCAAAGAAGAAGGATTTACAGTTACAAATAAATCTCTAGCTGCGGTAAATTCATTATAAGCAGGTAAATCAAGTTCGAAATCTAAATTTTCTGTCAGAATATTGCCGATCTCTCCAGCCGTATTTCTATTTACGGGCCTTCTTCCCGCATCAATTTGAGCCTGAGTTATAATGTCTCCTGAGGCTATTTGATGAATCTCCATATATGGTGCCATGACAAAAGATTTTGCCTTTGGTGCAATTTTAGGGCAACGAATGAATACTGACCGTTGTGATCTCCCTCTGGGTTTTAGATTTATTATATCGGCAATTACAAATGTTCCCTCTGTGGGATTATGCGCATCTGGAGATTGCCCAGCAGACATCCATAATTTTGTTGGGTAATATTTACTCCAATATATCTGAAAAGAAATATTTAATGATTTGAACCCAGAATCCAAGATGCCTGATGAATATCTATTATTATCATCTGGATCGAGCGCAGATTGATTCCCCCCAGCACCATTTTGCGCAAGTTTTATATCAGAGCCAGCAGGAATAGTATAAATATTCCCCTCATAATTAATTGTTAATTCGTTTTCACATATCGTTTTGAATTTCGCTTGAAGCATTATTTCTAATGACCCAGAAGAAGCAACAATGCTAATCCCATCGAGAAACATATTTTCATTGATATTCTCAACCCAAAAATCAGGAGAGGTGAATTTCAATTTGAGCCCAAGGCCACTATTGTCAGATTGTTTGAATGCAATAGATTGATGTTGATTCTCTACAATTTTAAGCCAAGGATATTCTGCATCGTCTCTCGTATCTGATAGATCCCCGTTTCTCCATAAATTGAACGTGCCCTCAAATCCAGAATGCTTCAAATAATCTGCCGCAGTAACCGCATTTGGCATCTGAATTTCAATCCATCCATCATCAGCGTCGAATCCGGTATCAATAATTTCGGAAACTGCTCCGCTCTTGCCCGACATCACCCATTTGCCATTAAATTCATTCAGCGAAAATGGATTAAACCCACCAGATCCTCTTCCTTCAATCATCAATCTATAAAGACCACCTCCTTGATCAATGACCTCGATGAGTCTTCCCGCATCAATTATAGTATTATCTGATCCTGATACATTTCCAGATGCTCGCGCACCAATATAATAACCGCCATCCAATATCCTGGGAATAATCTTGGCCGCTCCATTTGGATTATGTAGCGTTACTTCTCCCTCTCTCGTTGTTGAATGTATGAATGGCTCAGTATAAATTGTCGTGCCGTCAATATTCTCAGAATGAGACACAATAGAAACGGTTTCTTCAGCCCCTGTGGATTGATTTTGAATCTTGGATATAAATCTTATGGCGATAGGAAGTTTTTCCCTAAACTCAAATAGAGTATATTTGGATACGAGATAATCTACCCGTCCTTCTCTCGCTCCAAATTGTACTTCACCATTCCATAGGATTCGCTTATTGGGGCCCCAATTAACAATAGTGTCTCTCGTATCTTCATTCAGATTGGCAATTAGTCTTCCATTTTTACCCACAATTTGTATTTCAACCTTGGCATTTGAAATTTGATCGTATCTAATATCAATCGGTTCGCCATTCTCTGCATCCAAGGGGTCAAATGTAATCGCCCAATTAATACCCTCCCAAATAGACGGGAATTCAACGAGAGTTACAGTATCGGCAGTATTTGATTCAATTTCATATAAATGCCCTGTTTCATCGGATATGAAATAGCCAGCCCACATATTAACAACCCAGCCAGGACTATTCGCTATGGTTATTACTTGAGCAACTTGACTCGCATCATTCCCCGCAGCTCGATATCCTCGATAGAATAAATTTATGTTTACAATTGGTTCACCATCCCAATCTGAAAGATCGGGCTCAGGCTTGAATCGCATACTTGGTAGCGGCTCCCGCTGAGTCGCATCATTTATCCTAGTCGTATACGAAGGAATTCCAGCAGCATCAATTGCATAGATTTCAGATATTGAAGATAACCATACCTGCCGTCCGTCCATAACATTGCTATGTACATCAGTCATCCCAATACTATCTAAGATGTCTAACCTCGGATCAAACATGATCTCTGCCGCCCCAGAGGCTAATTGTTCTCGATATTCTCTAAGCGCAAAAATAGAAACATAATCGGCACGTTCTTGGTCAAGAATCCTCTCGTCATAAATTTCTGTCGATACGATATGCCCAATATAATTCTTAGATGATGAATCATATATTGATCCCAAGTCAGTTGATCTACTAACCACATGTATATAGATTGGATTATTTGTATTTATAATCTGACCGTCTACTGTTCTTGCAACGCCTTGAAGCGCTCCAATTACAGCGATTTCATTTCTCTGGTTTTCAATATCTTTTTCCATCCGGAGAGTGGACATCACAGTTTCATCAATATCTCTTATTGTCGTCCTTGAACTATTGCTATATAGGAAGAAAGCATTGAATCGAATTACCCCGCTGACAACTTCAAGTTCCACGGCCTTCGATGTATAAGCAACTGGAGCGGCTATCTTGATAATACTAGGATTGAATCCAGAAGTATCAACCCCATCATTAAAGAACCAATCTCCAGCAGATCGCGTGATATCAAATTCATCACCGCCTCCACCAGTACCAGCAACTGTTTGCCCGTCAATAATCAAACTCGTTTGGAATACTCCATCAACTTTCAATTTGATCACCTGGCTGGCTCCAGAATGTCTTCCTACGATAAGATCAAGATCATTAAAAAATTGAGCACTTAATAATACTTTCATTCCTACAGAAGGCGTTCCATCAGGCTCAATATATTTCGCCTTAAATGCTGATAAGGCTCCAGTTGATGCTTTATCCAGCCATGTTTGTGCAGTATCAACCGAAGTAACTTCAGCATCACTGATAATTAATTCATTATCGGGCAATCCAATTGGCTGAGATTTGGCAAATCCATTCGGTGTAAAGCCAAAGTTATAGGCAAAGACTCTGACAATTTCGGCAATATTCTCAAATAGAGTTGTGCCATAGCCGAATTGCCACATATATCTATCATCAGGACTGAGTTGTTCAATGCTCTCAGGATGCCCGTATCTAGGGTTTCCATCAAGGATTAGATCTCCGCTAACCAAATACCTGCCATAATCGGACGCAAACGCTGGAGACGCTGATATGGCGATTCTCTCGCGTTGAAATAGTAACACTGGATCAACGCCTGCCAACATGAAGATATCGCGCACGGCGTTGCCAGAAGTCCATCTATCATAGCATATAGGGCGAGCCACGCCCTCAGGATTGGTAGATGTGAATGCTTCATAATACCCCGCCATTGAGTATGATGCCTGATTGGGATAATTCTTATCGTATTTTCTATTCAGCATCCATGAAGAATCTCTCACGATCCAAGAAACAGATTTATTATCCCTATCAATTATTGGATTTTGAGATAAATTCCCCCATATTCTGTCAGAATAATAATCCGTAGAAGTTCCGTCATATAAACCGCCTTCGATTTGGATCAATCTAAATCCTTTGATAGGACCAAATGCTCCTGTTAGTGCATCATATCCAGCCACATATTGATTGTTATCAAGACCTAGCAGTTGATTGACAAGGGCTCCTACGACATTTACTCCAACTCCTGATACTCCAGTGAATTTATTGTTGGCGGTATCTAATCCTGTATACGTAACAATATCCATAGAATCAGGATTTGTCCCGATACCAAGAGCCCCCTCAGTTGGGAATCCATCAACGCTATCTACTTCAATTTCAGTATCAAGCGCTGCCGTTTGAACTTCAATATTTGTTGTAGCAGGGATTGGGACAGTAAAATTAAAATCTGTTGATTGCCCCTGCCGTCGGGAACCAGAGAATCCAGAAGCCCAAGGAATGACAATTGGGGATAGAAATGAATTCGTTGTATTGACTACCCCTGCTGATAATACTTTCTTGATCCCCACATCGCTTTGGTAATCAGGAACGATATCTCCACCACTATTGCCCCATAAATCAAGATCAGTCGTGGCGTCAGGTTCTTCATATTTCATACAAAGATATGTAGATACGTTCTGTGGATCGGATTGTTTGGGGACATGGAATTCTATTTGGATGGGATACCACGTACCAGCAACCAATGACGGACTATCCCAATGCAATTCTTGTCGTGTTTTTTCATAATTGGACCCTGCCCAACGATCAACCACAACACTATCATCATCTTCAAACTGAGCAACTGAACTATCAAAAACCATCCGCATTTGAGTGTGTGGAGATGAATCCATATGGAATGTGTAAACACCGCTGAATCGAGCAAAAAAGAATCCGTATTGGCGCATTGCCCATAAATCATTTCTCCCCGATATAGGAGGGGGAACGCCAGCAACACCCCAATCAAATGCCATAATAGTTGATTCTTCAATGATACTGGATCCACTGAGGAATGTGCCTTCATCAAGAACGCCTGTTGGATTAGTTGTTGGTAATCCCGACCACCAATCAACGACATCCATATCAGTCTCTTGTCCTATAGCATAATATGCCGCATTGAATCCCAGAGACGGCACTGATTTAGTTGTCTCATAAACCGAGACGCGCCCAATAGGGAAGCGTTGGGCATTATTTACAAGAGTTTCAAATGATGGGTTGACTGGTTGCATTAGAAAGCATCCAGCCAGATTGCGCTCACGACCATATTATATATAACAGCATCCATATTATTATCTTCTGGATTTTCTGCCGACTTCACTTCGACGATGCGGATCTTGATATATTTATTAGTTGTGGGGAACGGAAACCCATCATCTATTGATGCAGCGGGCAAAATGCCAATGAAATAATCTACTCCTGTTTTCACATACTGCCTAGATTCAAATGCCGCAAGCAATACATCGTGATTTGTATTCCCTTTCACAATATCGGGCCACGGTAAAATGATTAGAGGAAACCATTCTTTCGGTGCTTGTATCCCGCCTGGACCTTGAAGAGTTTGGAACGGCTTTGCAGGCTGATTCGCCACCATCCCCCGAGGCGGCAAGGGGTTAATAGGAAGTTGAAATTCGCTCCCTGAGTCAAAAGTATTTACCGTATCAAGGTAGAGTACGCTGGGCATTAGAATCCTGTCCTTACATGAGCGCCTTTGCTGAATTGATCTGTCAAATCTTTGCTTATTTGATTAGATATATCTGCTGGGGATTGATTTTGAGCGGCATTAACATTGATGGCTCCTTTAGCAATGGTAATACTTTGGTCAATAGACTGTATTGATTGGGATCCCCCGATGCTTGCCGCAGTCCCGCCACTTGAGACAGCCCCACTAGCAGCAGGAAATGCAAATCCCGTTGGAGCATTGACAAATGTTGATGATAGACTCTCCATAGTATCCGTTAATGCTCTGAGTTGAATTGTGTTCTCTTCAGTCGCATTCAATTGTTTATCTGATTCTGATTGTTCTCCAAATAATTGATTGGCTAGGAATCCAATAATACCAGTAGCGATTCCAGCAACGCCGCCGCTGATAGCGCCAGTTAAGAACTTACTGAATCCAGATGCCGTAAGGGAAGTCTGAAGTGATTCTTGTATGCTCATCCCGACAAGATTGCCTAACTGATCAGCCATATTGCGAGCTGCTGCACGAACTTCATCACCCTCGAATCCAGAAGCAATTGCACGGCTAATGCCGCCTTCAAAAATCCTTGATATTCGTTGAATTTCCTGTTCAATTTTTCTGAGTTCACCTTCGTCAGGCAGAGCAATTAAGGGCTTTCTATCCTTGGGCTTATCAGGATCTCTTAATTTCTTTTCAAGGTCTTCAATCAATTCAAGGATTGATTCTGCTTCCTTTTTTACACGCTCGCCTTCCTTGGTCAATTCGTCTGAAAATCCAGCCACTTGCCGAGCACCTTGAGCTAAAGTTTTATCAATAGCTGTAGTTGCAGATATAAGACCACTTGTCATGCTAGTTAATTCTGCGACAAAGCCTTCGCGGGGTACTACTACGCCTCCCGCTTGTTTCCCTTTAGGCGCTCCCTTTGTTGGTTGAAGCCGTTTGAATTCAGGCTTGGGTAATTTCGCCAGAGAAATACGCAATAAAGATATTTCAGCACGAAGGGCTTCATTGCCAACTTCTAACATTTTCTTACGTAAATCCTCTAAGGCCCCTTCATAATTATTGATATTGGTGATAACTGTATCGCCAAACATTCTTTTAGTTATATCATCAATAGTTTCCAAAACATCTGAGAGTTCATCTTTACGTCCTGCTGCAAGCAGATCTTCAACTGTTTCCACCATACTTTTCAGTTGTTTTTTATTCGCAGCGCCTGCATCTGCGATGGCCTTTTGCTTATCGGCAAGTTTATCTAATTCTCTGGCATATCTATCAGTTGCACCAGTCAACTCATTAAAGATGAAAATACCAGCTTCAATTGCTACGAACCACACTAAAAACTTTGTGATAAATTTTGATACTGCCCCAACAGAAACCCCAAGCCTCGCCATTGATGCCGTCATAACATCAACAGCCTTTGCCCCACCAATCATTCCTAATGCGAATATACTAACGCCTGTAGCCAATGCCGCAAGAGCGCCTTTCGCTGATTGCAATCCATTAACAAGATCAGTGAGAGCACGAATTTGATTCTTTATTACCGCCGTAAGCCCAGCATCCCCAGCCTTAATCGCAAGTCTCTCAAGGGCATTAACAAGGGCATTTGCTTCCTTGATAATTGATTCTAGGAATTTCTCATTTTCCTTGACTGCTGATCCAAATGAATTCCACTGAATGGCAAGATTTTTAAGCACGATATCTTGATTTTCCATCAACGCAATAAAGAATTGTTGCTGCCTAGTACCTGCAATTGCCTGAGCAACATTGGTTTTCATCTTATCAGTCATATTCTCCCATTTTTCAGCCACTGAGAATAGGAGACGATCTATACCGATGAATTGTTGATTCTGCTTATCAAAGACTTCAATGCCAATTCTGCCGAGGATTGAAACTGTTTTCTGTCTTTGCGCATAAATAGCCATTGTGCGCTCGGCACGACCAATAATATTACCGGACTTCGCTGTGATTTCAACGAGAGCCGCCGTGGTCGCATTCAGGAATTGAATACTTGCGCCAGCTTGATCAAATACACTACCAGCAACAGTAACTGCTTGCGCCAAATCTCTCGTGGTCGCTGGAGTCTTATTGGACAATTCGTTCCATTCATCCAATATCCTGATAGTTTGATTGGCTTCTATGTTGAATTGGATTAGAGCGGAATTAAGGAATTTGACAGCATCTGCTGCTTCGAGTTCAGCAATATTTTGCGCAATCAATGCGCCTTCGGTCAATTCAATAATATCAAGATTCACTCGGCCAGTTTTAGCCACTGTAATGGCCGCATCAAAAGCACTCGCATTCAATGACTTCATGGCGGTAGCAACTTCAAGGACGCCACGTTCAACACCAGCAAGGTCTTCCGTTGCTCCAGAATAAACCTTTCTCAGTCCAATCATTTGAGCGTCGTGCTCAGTAATCGTGGATATACCCGCCTTGAATGCTCTTATTGTACTGAAGACAACACCTGTAGCTAAACTCCACAGCGCAACCTTGGCTATGGTCTTACCAATAGAATCGGTCAAGCCAAGGAATCCGCCAAGTCCTTTTTTGCCACTTAATTGATCAACTTGGGTTTTGAGTTTTTTAACTTGAACGGCAGAGGCAGATAATTTTTTCTCATATTTGGAGATTGTTTTATTGGCGCTATTTAGAGCAGCTTCGCTTTTCTTAAAAGACTTATTTGTTCTTGAAACAGTAGTATTAAGTTTCGCGAGAGATGCACGTAGATTATTAACTTCTTTAGTCGCTGAAATAAATCCAACGGACTTTAATTGTAGAATCAGGTCGTCTAATTGATTCGACATTATGGTGCTACCCCTTGCGTTAAGACCCTAACAGATAATATCCATCTATGTAAATAATAGATTTTACTATTGTTATCCATAGGCCCAGTCAGCAATCCACTTCTGAGCCCAGCGACGCCAAGTGCTTTGCGCCCCTTTGTTGGATCAGGGCTTTGCATATAAGCAAGAAGTATATCATCCAGCAAATCTAATTCAAGTTCCTCGACTTGTGATCTCGCTTTAAATCCAATAGTTACTGTAACGTTTTTGAATACTGCTTCCCGATTAAGAGCCCCAGCCCCAGTGCTTCTAGATGACGGCGAACTTACCTTGTATTGACAAATAGATTTATCGAGTTTCTCCAAATCCTCGTCTTTAATGGTATTAGTAGTAATCTCAGATACACTATCTCCAAGAGCATCGGTCAACCATTCAAAAATCATTTCTTGAATACTGACTCGAAACTTGGTTGGATCAAATATAGTCGTAATAGCCATTATCTAAAAGCCCTTACTGCCTTCCCTGCAATAGATTTGAACATAGGATATATCGTCTCTCGCCACTTCAAGCGATAATCTCTTGGAGCGCCTGTTTTACGAAAGAATATACCCAGCATAACATAGATTGGGTACCATTTTTTGCCTCCACGAGAAGTCAAATCGTAGAAACTTCTAAGACCTGATGGCGATACATTCCCTGCATAAGTGTAATTGAAGGGCTCATTCGCTTTATCAGGATTCAACATCACGTTAGCAGTAACAGAATCAGGATCGCTTGTCATAATTACATCAGTTGCTGCGGCCATATTGCCTGATCTTGGAAAGTCAGGATTTTCTGGGGCGCTGTAAACGACTTCAAGCACATCACTTCTTGCCTGTGATTCCATTGCGGGCAATTCTCTGTTCACGGCAGTTTGAACTTTCTTCTGGAACTTGCCAAGTCCCATTAATTGAGCATTAACCCTCGTATATCCTTTAAGCGTCATTCCACTCATTATACACCTATAATACCCAAGCGGGTGCATAATAATGATTGAAAGACATCTTCCTGACCGATTGGTGACAGTGATCCGCCTGGATTGCTCAAATCATCCCTATCAGGATCCCATTTAACAAACGTGAGGATTTCTCCAGCGGTACTGCCAACAGGCAATATCCCATCATTAAGATCAACAGTAACAGAAGTGGCATCGTTGCTAAGAATCTTAAATCTTGATGCGGCGAATACTAGCCAATAGCCACGCCACTGATTAACTGTCCACGACGGATCATCATCTGGAGTCCATACATCTGATGCATCTGTTCCGTCGCCACTATATAATTCATCCATCATTCGATGAAGGATAATTAGATTTGGCTTTCCAGTAAGATTCAGAGAATTATCAAAATACCAATACCCCTGCTGATCAATAGCCATCGCTTGTTCTTGGAGGCTCACCTTTTCGCGTTGATCCCTCTGTACTGGCCCCCATATCGCAGCAACATTATCAAGGACGTTCGTGACCTTAGTAGAACCTTCATAAGCATTCCGAGAAGGAACGAATGTCCCTCCAGTCTCAGTTATCCACTCAAGGCGAACCAACTGGGAGCCTACTCCATAAATTGAAGCTGCTTCAATATTTCGCATTTTGTTGATATGTTGGGACTTTATAATCATTTTTCTTCTGGTTCTTGCCTATAACTTGTTATTAATCCTTCAATATCATTAACAGCAATCATTTCTGCGCGACTATTCAAAGGCATAAGGTCCCATTTGTGAGGCGGGATACCCCATGCCTTTGCAGTAATCATCTCCAGCAATCTCCAAGGCAATTTGACTTCTCTACCTGGAGATGGCTCGTATCCTTCTAACTCCCTCGGCGTGAGGGACTTCCGAAAGGGACGACTGTGCTTTCATTAAGATTTGAAATCTCAAATATCTTTTCAACGATCTTATCCCCGTCTCCAGCCGCAAGATTATTAACATGTTCTAATTGCTCTGCCTCTGTACCTTCGGGAATCTTAATGTCAAGACCAAATTTAAAAATTATGAGATTTATCTTCGCAACATATTCTCGGTGTTTAGTCAGATATTCAGCCAAGTCTTTACTATAATGCGGATCATTTTCATCAGGGACGCCATTTTTGTCTCTTGGCTTTGGCTTTTTAGGCTCAAGTTCAATCATTGTCTTACTGACTTTAGCCATTTCAGCAGCAGTGATGCTGTGAACAGGGATTGAAATCATAGAATCGCCACGCTCAAATTCAACTGTGTCGTGAACTTTTGCAGTCAAGTCATCAAATGATTCAACCTTCTTGATCACATATTCAGCATTGACAGTTACTGAGTCTTCAGCTTCTTTGATTACCTTGCCGCTCAATTCTTGTAATTTTTGCGATGATTCTTCGTCCATACCATCTACATCAATATGCTGATTGACGAATTCAACGAATTCCGTAATTGTATTCACTAACATTTTTCCTCCTATGTCGGTGGAACATAATCCCCTACCGCCCAGGATAAAGGAACTGTGTTCTCCAACAGATTTGTTCTTATTGCTCGCCCTGCTAATTGACATCCATTCAGGGTGTGTGTTTCGGTCAAAGTTGGGTTCTCCGTATTGGTATATACAAGAAGTATTTGATAGGTAGCATCAGGACTTATTGAAGCAATTCCAAAATCTTCTGAAAATTTTGCGTGAAGTCTTGATAACGAAAGGATATAGTCGTGACCAATAGTGGTCAATCTGTTCCCGCGTTTGCCAGCTTGGGCGGTTTTCCTTACAGTCGGTCTATCGTCTAGTGTCGCATTATTGACATATATTAGGTAGGAAGTAAGTAGGACATCAGGAGCGCCATCAACATCTTCTGTACGTATTTCTACTGCACAATCTGCAAGGTTAAAGATTTCAACGCGCTCAGGCATAACCAGCCCTCGCTAAGGAGTCAAATAATATGAACGTTCAAATCTAAGATCAGTGGTTATATCAGAAATATCTGCGCCCTCTGATTCATTTGCCGTTTTCAACATATTGTTTCTGGCTTGCAAAAATACACGAGTTTCGGTTGCAATACCTGCCTGATCGTCATCGCGCTCATAAATAAGGACGGCATCCTTTCCGGCGATAGCAAGTAGTGCTGCTTGTTCATTCACATAATTATGCGTAATAGATAGCGTTCGCACCACATCAGCAACACGCTTTCTACTTTGCAAAGGACCATTCTTGTCCCTAATTGGGACTGTACGCTCGCCTTCCTCGCTAGTCGTGGACGTAATATAGATGCCATAATCAGAGCTACCGAATGTAGGGAAGCCACGTAATATCTCGAAAGTATTTTTCGCAGCGCCGCCAGTTGCAATAACTGGAGATAATGCAATACCACCAATAGTAACCCGCACTGCCTCATCTGGCTGAGTTGCTTCAGTAAATGTTGCTTGGCGATCCGTATATGCAACTCCAGTCGAAGTTGCTCCTGAACCACCACCAGTAAGAGTCTGTCCGCCAGTGAATGTGCCTACAATACCACTGAAAGTAAGCACACCAGCGCCTGTGGCACCACTATTGCTATCGGCAACAACAACGCCAGTTGCGCCAGAAACGCTCTCAGTGACAGTCTCACCAACCGTATATGGGCCACCAGCCTTGCCAGTATAGGTGATTTCCTGAGCAACAGTCAATACTGTGTCAGCGGCGGACCCTTCTACCGCTGTAACGGCTCTCACAACCACTTCTGCATCGGCTGGCGTATAAACATCCTCCGCACGCCTTGTAATTTCGATAGCAAATTCTGCTGGAATACCATCGACATCTGCCGTAGCTGTCCCATTGCCAATCTGTTCGCCATCTTGGAATTTGCTTGATGTATTATCAAGGATCAAATAACCAGTAGTTCCATCCTCGAAAACATCCACGACGATGCCAGTAGCGCTAGAAGTGACGCCAGTTATTGTATCGCCAACGGCAAAACTAGCAACTGCTAGATTGTCATAATCAACCTGCATGTTGCTGAGGCTAACTTGTGAAATCAATCCATTTCCCACATAGGGATTCGGGATTGCATACAAGAAACCTTCATCTTGATTTTTTACTGTATTTGTACGTGTCATATTTTAAACTCCCTCACCTTCGCCCTTGGAGGAAATCGCAGACGAAGGTGAGAATCAGGAATCTATACAGATTCACCAACAATTATTTTTAACTCATAATTTATTGAGACAGTAGTATCAGAATCTGTGTCTCCCGTACTCTCATTGATCGGTGGAGTCACATTGATACGAGCACCATAATAAATCTCTTTCTCCGATATAACATTACCACGATCATCATCACGCTCAAGGACAACAATAATTTCTTGTCCAGCATATTTTGATACACCAGCCTGATTGTTTTCATAGAAAGAAGTCAGACTCAAAACGCCCATTTCAAGAGCATTTTTCTTACGATGTGCCAATGAACCTTTATCGCGGATATCGCGATTCAATTCGGCGGGTTCATCACTCTTTGATTGAACGTAATCAATACGACCAGTGGAATAAGTTGGGGGTTGCTCAACAATGGCGAACATATCGCCAGCGACACCGCTTGTAACAGTTGGAACGGCTTGAATATCAATAACTCCCGAAAACGGTATGGCAGTGCCTGGAGGAGCACCTTCCGCGAATGTGGCCGTTTCCCCGCCAACTGTAACGACAGTTGCATCATTAATTGCCGTCAAAGCCACCGCATATGCCAAAACCGTGGCGGCAGCACCACCAGAGCCCACATATCCAGCGCCACGAATGGCATCTGTTAATGGAGTGGCAATAGCTGTTGCGCCAGTAACGGAAAATCTCTGCCCTACTGATCGCGATGCGACAATACTATTTGCGTTGGCTCTGGTTATATACAGAAAGCCTTCATCTAAATTTTTAACAACGTTCGTTCTTGTGGCAACCATCTTATTCTCCTTCCGCCAATTCAATTGGCTCAGAAATTATCGTTTCGGTTTTTGTAACCGTCTTTTTAAAATATCTCCTAAGGATCTTTTCATCATCTTCAGTCAATGAGCCGGGCATAATAAGTATTTCTCGTTTCTTGGAGTATTTAAGCCCCTTATATTCGGCCCATTCAACTTTGCATTTCCATATCTCAGGAATAATTTTTTTCTCAGGCTTTGGCTTAGGAGTAGATTTTTTCTTTGTTGATTTTTTAACCATGATTAAACCTGATTTACCACTTCTTGGACTCTATTTGAAATTATCCTGTTAGCGTTGAATAGCAGGTTATAGGTGCCAAATAAAGCGCTTGTATCGCCGTTGCTATCCAGATACTTTCGATACTTCCCGTAAATATTGGCAATCAGATTATCGTTCGCGCTCTGCCTATAAGACATATTCGGCAACTCCAAAGAATAGGGACCATTAGGTAGTGCCAAATATAATGCCGCCAAAAATATGATCAAACCCTTTTCGTCATCTGTACTGATGGTGGGAGTTATATCAGTTCCATCCCCTGAAAAATTTGGTATCTCTAAAAGTGTAAGATCAATAACTGCATCAACATCGCCGTCATCATAATCATTCCTGTTCGGGATGGTATCGCCATTGTTATCTTTAACGCCAAAATCGCCCACGACTGCGCGAATAAGTGGATACAGGTCTGTGTAAGAAGTAGCCATTACTTCTTCAGTCGATCCAATGTGTTCTTAACCCAATATAACGCGGTCTTCACAGTATCGGGATGATTCTTCTCGTTGGCATTGCCTGGCGCTAACCATTCAGCCAATCGACCTAATTCTCCAGCCGCCCATAACGCCTTCCCAGATAAGCCCATATTTTTCCTGTCGCGAAGATTGCCAAGAGCCTGAAAGGCTTTCCCTAGAGCCACAAGCAATGCAGTCAACGTACCAATAAGCGCATAAAACTCAGCGCTCGCTATAAGATCAACAAGACTATTCAAAAATTCCATGATTATTCCTTGGTAAGGCGGGCATATTCACGATCCCGCATTCCTTTAACATCAGATTCCAATGCCTTAGACATCATAAGCAGCCTCTCTTGGACTATCTGCATCTGCCGAATAATTTCCGTATTGGCCGCTATGCTAACCGCACTGGCTTTGTAAAGTTTCGTTTCATATTCAACCGCACGAACACGATCATCAAGTTTTTCAACAGACTTGCTTGAATCAGAATTGCCATCAAACACTCTTGCTCTTAGATCTTCGCCAAAAAACATCATTAGAATCAAGAAGCAGTACATCATACCAAATCCAAATATCTTCACATTCTTCTCCTGCTCTCGAATAAATTTATTTATACTAAACTTCAATTACGAGCCTCTTATTGTAATAACCTCGAAGAAACTTTTCGTTGCTATGCTCCATATAATACTGCCACTGAAAGCCATTAAGAGAACTTAATAATAATCCAACATCATCGCGCATTAAAAATATCTTCAAAGCACTTAAAGTCGTTGGACCTATCATCCCGTCAACTTCCATGTCATTGTAATAATCATCTCTCTGATTATAATTGAATTTGTTCAAGCTCTCTTGCAAGAACTTAATCGCAGTGGCTGGGTAGATATTGACTGCTGTATCAAAGAGCTCATTTGCGACGAATTGATTTGGAACAGAATTTCCCCTTACCTTATCCCAAAATTCTTCTCTGTAAAAATCTTTCACGGCCTTTAAAAGTAGCCCATTTTCAGATAGAGCATGTTTGAATTTCTTTGGATCGGGATTTGCAGCCTTCAATGCATCTACGCGACCCCATCCCTTCCATCTAGGGTGATAATTCCTGGCAATACCCCAACAAGTCTCACCGCCTTTATCGTCGGGATCATTATCATAAGCCCCTTCGATACCCATTGTGCGCTTAAATGCTATGTCAAAGAGGGCCATTAATTCTTCCTCAGAAAACCAATATATTTCGCGTCAATAATAAAACTGCTCGCCAACGTAGTCGCTTCAATCTTTATTTGAGATTTTTCAAATATTGGCAGCGGGGAACATTCCCATAAATCTGAATTTTCATTATTATCGCCATCTGTCACCAACCCAATAGAATCTTGCACTTGAAATACTTCCTCGAATGGCTTCATCTTAAATAATAATGACGCAGACGAATCCGAAGGGGGTTTTATAATCGAAGCATTCCATTTATAAATAAATGCAGTGCGCCCAGCAGGGACCATATACGGAGTCATTAAGGTTCGACCATTGCCTACTGCAATCATTGCAAAAACATTGGCAGGTTTACCCACTGCAACCGCTCCAGACCCAACATATACATTACCAAGATTAGCGTTGAGCCCGCTACTGCCATCAGTTCTGATTATGATTCGATGAACGCTAGTCATTTTCTCTGGGATTGCAACGGCATTTTGCCCGTCTAAAGACAATACTACGTTATATAGATTAAAATTTGTATCAAGCCCATATATTTGAGCTGTTCTTGCCCCAGCTCCCGCAGAAGTATCAGTCCCGAGGTCGCTAGAAATGGTCATATCTTCACCAGCAGAATCTGGGAAGACATATATCGGTTGATTTCCCGTACCGCCATAATCCCAAATATCAGAAACAACACCACTTGCGATATTAGGATTTCGCCCGTATTTGAATTCCCGCTCAAGATTAGGAATTAATCCGGCAGAAATTTGCAATCCAGCATCAAGTGAATATATAAACGAGGAAGTCATTATTTATATTGAGCGACAAACGTGCAGTCTGCCAATCCCAATGTTTTATATAGATTTGATGTGCTGACACATAAATACCATCCGTTAAGAGAATGATCGCCAAATATCGGGAGTTCAAATTCATAATCAGAATTTGGGCCAACAAGTATCTGCCTAAATGGAACTTCGCCATTATCAACAGCAGAATCAGATTTGAAAATCATAATATATTGCGCAGTGGCATTATTATTATGACCAGAGAGACTATAGAGCACTCCCGCTGATCCTTTTAATAGAACTTCAGCCTCAAGTATCTTGATTGCCTTTGATAATACGACTGTACCAGCAAATGTATCGTCAGCGGTGTAGATCAGTTCATCGCTACCAGCCTGAAGTATATCATATTGAAGGGTTACATCGCCAGTAATAACAGCGCCATTATTGCCACCAATATTTGGAGTCAAATTGCCAGCCGTTCGAGTTGCCGTTGTTACCATAAGATATGCGGTATTCAGATCAAGCCCAGCAATAGTCTGCTTTAAATCTGAGGCAACGCCTGCTACTTTTGTGGCAACATTACCTCCAATTGTCCAGCCAGTGCCTTTAACCCAAGTTTCATCAGCAGTAAAATCCCCATTAACAACAAGATCAGGATTTAAACCATCAGGATTTTGAGCATTTGGGGTTGTAATAGGCGTCAGCCCCGTAGAATAATTGTCGGGGCTGAAATCTCTCGTGGAAACTGGTTTCATTATAACCCTTACTCGGTTAAGCGCGCTAGTTCATCGTTAGCGGCCTCAAGTTCATTGCTTAGATTGGCAACATCTTCATCTGCCGCACTGAGCGCTAGTTCCGCTTTGTCAAAAGCGGTTTGTGCCGCCACTACCTTTTTCTCCTGCGTCTTCGTTGGCTTATCCATGCCTTCAAGGGTAGTAGTCTCATTGTTTAGGCGGATGACTTGCGCGTCATGGTTTTCCTTCGCCTTAATAGCAGTATCTTGAGCCTTCTCAAGTTCGCCTTCGATTCGGGGGATCTCTTTCTCTGCGGCTTCAATCGCAGTTTCGGTCTCGCCCTTAAATTCTCGAATCTTACCTTCTTCCAAATATTTCTTGATAAACTTCATCACCCGTTCGTCTTTTTCGTTGATTTCGACGGGGGTAGGAGCCTTGCCATATGCTGGCGGCATAATTACTACAGGTTTGTTTGCCAATCCATGAATATAGATCGCTGCTTTTTGATTAATTGCTGGTAAAACTTTCATCTTTCCTCCAAAATAGGGGTGACAACCATACGATTGCCACCCCAATGCTATTGTTTACTGGAATGTGACTCTGAGAGCGTCACGGAACTGGTTGGTCAGAATAACTGGCTTCATAAGTTCATACATTTGAATGCCATTCTGATTTAGGCCGTGCCCTGCTAGATTCATCTCTTTAGCGTCGTAAATATACGAAGTATCGACACTTGGGCGACCATAATTCGTAATTGGAGCGTCGGCATAAACATCAATTGAGCCTGCTGTTTTGGTATCATCAAGAACCCAATTAAATGTCATGCCGTAGAAACCAGCAGGCATACCTTTATCAAAGATATCCTGACGCATCTTCGTAGTGATCATCTCGCGACCATCTTGAGACCCATTGCTTGAGGCGGTAGAAACAAGTTCCTGCCACGTCCAAGTGTCTCTCATGTCTTGAGGATTGATCACAATCCATCTGAGCGTCTTCTTCAAGAGGATGAAATGATTGATAGCATCCTGCATAGCTTTCAGTGTAAACGAACCTTCTGCTGAATCGTCAATTGCACTTGTGGTCGGGCGAGTGCCAGTAGCAACGCGGGCATCCGTTTTCTCAGAGCCAGTGGGATAGGTCCCAAATGCCGCGTCCACGACAGTTTGGAGGTCGGTATTACGACGCTGACTCAAAGACATCGTCATTTCTTCCATCACTTCGTTGACAACATCAATAACGCCGACAAGCGAATTGAACAATGGTACCTTGATGAGCCCCGTATCAATAATATAAGGCTCAACCCGTGAGACTGTATTTTTTCTTATCAAATGTTGCTGGGGACTTCCGCCATGACTATTCACGGTTAGGACATTCCAAATCTGATTACTTCTATTCACAATTTCAATCAGATTGTTTTCGCCAGTGATTTCTTTATGATCTGCCATCATGTCCATTGGGTTGCCAGCCCAATAGTTGATGTTGACAGTTTCAACTATACCAGCCAGAACTGCCTGCCTTATTGCAGGATCACCAAGAGCACGGAATGCTTCACGATATGCTGCGACGCGATCATCCTTTGAAAGCGCCTCTTTTCTCTCGTTTAGCGCGGCAACAGAAGCCTCCAACTGTTTCAGTCTCGAAGGAGACATCAGCAAGGCTGCTTGGGGGTGGATATCAATATATCCTTGTCCATTAATCATTTTTCATTTCTCCTTAAGTCTTAGCTGTTAATGTAGATTCTGCTTTCCAGACAACGCCACCGTCAACAGTATTTTCAACAGTAATATCAATTTCTGTTACTCTGCCAATGGGGAAGTCTCCGACAGCAGCATTAGCCGCCTTTGCAATCTGGCCTGCTGCTACGGCATATACTAGATCGCCCACTGCGAACGTTGTTGATGCATGAATAACATCTCCATAGGCCACATAACTAATGCCATCTTGAATCTCAAGCACCTGGACCTTAATTTTGGCGTCGCCACCAGAAACTGGCACTTCAAACATTACGGATTCTGGAATCCTTAACAGTTCTTGGTAGTCAACTTCAAGCACAACCTCACTCTGCAAAAAGCCGAGAGGTCGAGATGCAGCGCCATTTAGGGCCACAGCGCCTGAACTATTAACGACGCATACTCCCCTTATCATAACGGCAGTAGGTGCGGCAAGATTGCCATTGAGGATGGGAGTTCCCCCCCTGTAGAAAATCTGTCCTGAATCTATAGCGCTCATTTTTCAATCTCCTTAAACAATTGATGGTGTGTTTTGAGTGGTAGCATCAGCATTCAGGGTCGGGGAGAACGCTCCACCGCCTAAACTAAGAGCAGCCTTTACAGCCGAAAACGCAGTGGATTTCGCATTATCAACTGACGCCAAGGCAGCTTGAACGCCCTTGTCCTCAATATCAATGCCAGAGCCCTTGAGTTCTTTTTTCATCTCTGTACGACCTGCTACGAGGCCTTCCAAGTATGAACTGAAGGCCTTATCGCCTTCATCAGTGGAAGGAATTGCAGCAATAACTTCTTTTCGCTCTGGAGTCAAAGTGAAGCCGCCAGCCTCAAGTTGCTCAGAACGCGATGCAAGGGCAGCATCTTCTTTATCGCGAGTAGCCATTGCCTTATCAACTTCTTCTTTCGCCAAAGCAGAAGCTTCGTCTTTGGTGATTTTGTCACCCATATTACCATCTCCTTCTTCGGCTTTGAGTGCAGCCGTAACTGCCTCAGTAACCATTTTATCAGCATCCTCCTTGGACACATAATCTTTGTATTTGCTCGCAATCTCCGATTTTTCTTCTTCAAGAGATGCGATATCCGCAAGAAGTTCTTTTGGCATCTTTATTTTTGCGGCTGATGCTTCGACGGCAACAAGTTCATCGCCATCGACTGATCCGTCATATTCAAATCTCTTGGTCTCCTGCATGCCGTCTGAATCAGATACTTTTGTGACCAATGACGCATAAACTGTATTCTTGCCATCACCGTCTTCAGAACTATACATGTAAAAATCTGGATTTATGTATTCTGTTTCTCCGACCGTCAGATTTAAATCATTGCCGCTTACAGCAGCCTTGAAGCCAGCGGCTATCGCAGCCATAAGTTCTTTGAGTTTCATTTTATTCTCCTTGGGTTTGTTTACGCCAGCAGTAGAAGGGCTCAAAGTGGCGATTGCGCAGTTATCAAAACTGGCTATTAAAACATCATCAATTGTTGCATTTTCGTCGGCAGGAGTGAGCGTAAAAGCGCCACCCCAAAAATTAGTGGTACCATCTTCTCCAGTGCCACCAACCGCTAACCCAACTTCATCATATTTTTTGGCTTCCCATTTTTCAAATTCTTCTGCACTGATTGAAGCAACGTAATGCCATTCTCCATCACGCATTACATACCATCCATCGTTTTCAGAATTACGGACAGCCTCCATACTCACTTTGTATTCTTTTTCTTCTGTGCCAAGAGATTCAATAACCTTGCGGGCGCTTTCCGTCCGGTTCCACAAAACACCGATAACTTCCGCAACAAATGGAGATTCAGGGATTAATGGGGAATCACTTTTGGCATCGGTCTGCGCTCTTATCATAGACCCCAAAATTTTGTCTTCACCATCTACTGGATTGCCTTCTAATTGATGGTTAAGATCTAAAGGCTGATTGACGGCGGTACCGATTGATAATGCAATATTTTGAGGGGTAAAAGTCATCCCATTACCATTGATAACAGGAAAGGAATGAAGAAGTTTGAATTTTATATAAGTGCGGGTTAGATCCGAAACAAGGGTTTCACCACCAACGACAACACTGCCGACAGTGCTGACTAGCGCCATGCCTTCATATTTAATTGGTCTGCCCCGTAACATGGGGGAGAGGTTATATACTTAATAAAACAAAGTCAACAATATGGGAGGAAGTTGCTCCCTAATTGGGAGATAGTTACTCCCTATATTGCTTTGATCGCCATATATTTTCAACAGTTCTGGCGGCAAGATCGTATTGTTCCGCTATATAATCGTATATATAGGACTCTTTATACATTTTAACGCCTCGTCTTGATTTCTTGGACATCATTGACCTTATTTGCTCACATATAGAAGTGTCTCGATGTGGCGTGCTGATTGTCATTATTGCCCCGCTCTTGGTGTATCTTCAGTATTGCTTGGATCGGTCTGATCCCCATCATCTTCAGGGCGACCTCCCGCATCCAGTTGCCCTTGATGATCCTCAAAGAATGGGATTTGGAGCGCCTTCCAATATTTATGCTTTTGCTCCTTATCGTTTTTAAATTTTAATACCTCTGGAGATAACGTTTTTTCACGCTTTGCAACCCATTCATCCCAGTCATATCCAAGTTGCGCTATCGCCATTTCCATGTCTTGACCTCGACCAGTCATAAAGGTGACTTCGGCAAGTACCTGCTTCGGTTCCTTCATGTAGTTTTGGTTCCATTTGTAACTTGTCCCCTTGATGCCCATTCTGCCTGTGACATCTTCAAGAAGTTCAGAAATCAACGCCCTTGCCGCATCTATTTTCTTCGAGAATGCTTTCATATAAATGAGCCCAGCAGAAAAACTACCCCCCTCAGCATCTGTCATAATGCGAAGGGATACCCCACCCCAGAATAATATCTTCATGTCAGCGGATATGTATCGTTTTTCAAATTGTATATCACTGCCAGGGAATAGAAAAACATGCTCTTCATCTTGATCAGTTACGGTGCAAATGGCTTTATCGGGAGTCTGTGCATATTTATCTAATATAGCCTTCTTTTCAACAGGACCAGATGTTTTTGCCGCCAATAAATCTCTGAGGGTTGTCCCTTCGTTTTTTGGACCAACTTTAATTTGATGCATGAAATATTTTGAGAGATATGCAGCAGAGAATTCGCCGTCCTGAAGGAATCTGCGTAATTCAAGTTGCGGGAATACTGTTGTCACACTTGGCTCAGTAAGTTTTGAATCCACTCCACTCAAGCTAAGAATGTAAACCTTATCCTCAGATCCTTTCTCCCCCAATTCAACCCACGGACCTGCGGGCATAAGTGGTTTTGCCGTGTTGCGGGTGCGACCTCTCCTAGCGGCGGTAATCCAATCTTTTGGGAAATTTTCTAATTCCTTCGCGCCATCTTTTAATTTTTTAATCAAGGCAACGACTTCAGCCGGAAGTTTCATGTATGTCACGAACTTGGGGCTACCATCAGAGTTTATCGAATGAAGTGAAAATATTCTCAAATTAGCCAGCGGTAATATGGACAATGACTTTGCTTTGCTATTCCACAAAACCGCACTTTGATCATTAAGGAATATTGATTCAGCGCATTGTGGGATAAATGAGTTGGCTATTTTTCTAGATTTCAGCCATGCATTCGCTTTCGCCTCAGCCTCCTTGTCTTTGGCTGTCACCCTGAATCCAGACTTCAGGAAACTAACCTTTGTCGCTACGCTTGGCCCGAGTAAATCATCTGTGGATTTGTATTTAATAGCTTTTGCGAATTTGGCTTCAAGATCTTTTGGTACTGTCGTATCTATGAGAAGGTTCAGATTTCCATAAACAGAATTATCACCTGTATGAATAGCCCCGCGATTATAGTTAAAGTGAGCAGCAATTGCAGCGTCAATCGCACCAGATCCTTCATACTTTTCGTCAAGGGCGTTAATTCTCTCATCCAAAAGGTTCTTCTTCACGCTAAGACTATTGGCCGCATCAGTAATGCCCTCGTTCTCCATTAAAGCCCCAACGACTTCTCTGAGGGATAATTCTTCTACTTTGTAGGTTGACATTTTGATCTCCTAACCTATTACAGGCATGTAAGATGAGGTTGTTGGCTGATTTGATTTATCGCCAATAGAATTAAGTTTGACAAACATATCACATCCAAATATACCATACAAAATTGCGAGAGCGACATCTTTATTCCCCTTAGAGACATAGCGATATACGCCGTTTTTGGTCTTGACTTTTTTACCATTTTTGTCAGTTTCAAACTCTAGATGTAATAACTGATTCAATGCTGTCCGAATATTTATCAAATTTATGAACACATCATCATCAATCTTCCCCTCGTTGTGCATAACATTAAGCATTGATACATCAAGATATTGGGGGAATTTAATACATTTATTTCTAATAAGTTTCTGCGCTCTCGTAACCATATAATTATTCAACTGATCTTGTTGTTGCATCATTACTTTTTCAGTCTTGCTGGCGATCAGGAATGTTTTTATCATTTCATTCGAGAGACTAAACATTACAATGGATCTTTTTGATCCTTCTAATGGTGCTTGATGATCATATGGAACAAGCGGATCAAAATCATATTCTATGCCTTTCACCTCAAGCCGACGTTTTGCAAGTCTTTCGATAGTGGCCTTTCCGCCGCCGCCTGGGTCCACGATATTTATTATACAGCCTATTTCTGATTCGCCTTGAAATGCTTGTTCATTTTTTTGGATTTCAAGCGCCCATATTTCTGATCTCACGTCTTCAGCAATACTCACAAGACAAAGCTCATGGGGACTTTCAGGAGTTCCTGCGCCCACTTTCCAAATTGTTTCCGCCCCATCATCGCCACGACCATCTTTGACCCCTTCTTCAGTGGAATGCTGCTTGTCGGTGCCCTGAGCCGAATCAATCCCGCTTATATGCTCATCCGTTAGCGATTCTCTTCCAATTCTTCCTAAATAGCCCGCCTCTTGGCAGTCAAGTATTTCTTTAAGGGTGAAGGGCTTCTTGGATCTACCTTCTGTCCATTTGCCGTTCCAGACGCGCTGAAAATCTTCGTCAAGCATTGATTCACGGGCTTTTTCAACAATGGCAGATTCATATATGATACCATCCCATTCTGTTGGGATGTCATCAACTCCTATGGAATATTGAGCATATAATCTATTCCCCTCTTTAATCCTTTTTTTGAAATCTTTATGGATCCAATATGAATCATCTGATGGCCTTTTTGCACTGCCGTCATAAATAAGCTTATTGAAATAGACAGGATCGCCTTCGTCATAGTTTCTGAAAAACATAACGATATCATTCATAGATTTGATTTCTTCAAATCCAATCTGCTCATTATCCATGCCATATTTATATTCAAAACCATATGTATAATCAAAACTAAGGAAGAATTTCTCTTTTATATCTTCCCATTTAAGAAGGGTGGCATTAATCATGTGCTCTCTGGGAACATACCCAGGATTTTGATGCCTTTTTTCTAATATTTCGTTCGTAAGCCATCCTAATTCAATCCCAGATATTTCTTCCATTCTTTCCCGAAATGCTTTTGTTTTGACATAACGTGGAGTCCCATTTGTGAAAATAGGTTCAATCGTTTCTGGAATTAATTTGGTGTTAGGCCATGTGGTTACTTCATTGAATATGCCATCGTTCGCTCGCCATGATTGCATTTTTGCGAATTTCTTCTGAACGCTAGGAGTCATTGCTTGTATAACTGAGCCAGAATAAGTAGTGATATGAGAAATCATTCCGTCTGTTGATACTCTAGGGGTTTTGCGGCCAGCAGTATGAAAGAATCTTTTAAAATTATCATTATCCCTCATCTGGGGGCCATAGTGCTTTTTGAATAATTCAACACCAATACTTGCATCTTGTCCTAATAGAACATTCATATAATAGTTACTGCAAATTCCTCTAATTGCCATGAATTGTATATATGTAAACGTTTTTCCTGTTGATCTACCGCTATCGTCCCCCATGAATCTACAATTGATTAGATGATCGAATCTTCGACTTTGTTCAATTGGCATTTTGGTTTCATAAATATCAGTAACAGCTTGATAGGGATTATGCATCCATATATAAATTTGCATAGGATGAAGATATGCTGGATGACCTATAGGCAGATTAATACACGAAACACTCTCTTCGCCTATAGAGGTAAGGGCTGGATATTTAGATTGATCAAAAATAGCCATTAAAACATACCATCATCATTGCGATCATTATCTTGGTGACTATTCTCTTTTGATGGTGGAGCGGCATTATAATTGTTTTTTGGCTTTGCGTCAGATATTGCATCCTTTGGTACTAATTTCCAATATCGCGTCAGAGCATCATTCAGTGCTTTCTCGATAGATGGATTCACATTATCGCCATGTAATCTTTGCAAGTTTCTCAGACGCTCTATATTGATTTCCTCAAGAGTTGCTTGATGAACTTTATAATTTATGGATGGATTTGACATGGCTTGGGGATTGGTCTCAATATATTCCACCATTCTCGCAATATAATATTCAGATTCAGCAAGAGTTAATTTTCTTGCTATAAGGGCTAAGATGCTTGGAGGAAGATCAATTGCATCATCTATCTGCTGTTGTGAAGCGCCGCGTTTGGCGACAAGTACCATTTCTTTTCTGAGTGTTCCATAGAATAAACTATATCTTGCTTCCCATTTCGTTTTGAATTCATATCCCTTTACAGGAAGATCATGCCAGCCAACCGCTTTCTCGGAAATATCACGCTCTACCCGCTCCGTTGCCATCATTTTACATTGACCGCTTGTATATCTCGGAAGAGCAAAAAATTCTTCTGGATTAAATTTTTCGATACTAGGCTTCCCTGTGTATTCAGCCCCTCGAACGATTACTACGCCATTTTCAAGTTCTCTACCACAAATAGAAGATTCATAATCGTCCATTGACATTATAATTGTATTGTGAGTATGCTCAAATCTCTCGTTGTTGAATCTACAGATTGCTCTGTGCCCTTCTTGAAATTCATATGAATGAATGCCAATCTTCTTATATATTCCAAAACGACCTGCTTCCAAATGCTCGACGAAACTGCCTTTTTTCCTGAGTTTTGTCGCGGCTTTGATCCAAGTCCATTCAAATTCTTGAGGTGAATCGTCAACTTCATTATCATCAACCCCCAAATATAATTTGGATTTACCTGGTTCAAGTTTGATCAATTCGGCCACTATTTATCCTTTTTTGTAAGCAACACAAGAATCGCGTTATATCCGCCGAATCGTTTTAGAAAATCGCGAGTTTCTATCCATCGCTCATCTTTTGCTTTTATGCTGCTATTTGAGATTAATATTTCTTGTGTGATTATTGTTGATTCTCGCATTTTTGGGTCTTTGCTGTTCCGAGTGTGAGGATTCGGGATTTCACGTTGTCTGAATCCGCAAATCATTACCCAATGATCCAATTCTGCATGATTCCCTCGGCCTTTGCTCGTCACCATTGCCATCCCATAATATCCAGCCCGAATTGCCATTTTGATATATTGATACCATTGCGACGCCATAGTCCAACCGGGCGAACCAAATTGGGATACTGAATCTGGTCTTTGCCAGATAGGGACATTATGGATAAATTCCTCTACCAATCCCCTAGATTTGATTTCACCAAGAATGCTCAGCATTTTCGGCTGGCTAATCGACTTGGCTTCGCTTTCACAAAAGGCTACATAAATTTTACCGATTTGTGCCGTTGAATCACCTCCTAGGTCAAGCAATCCGCCCAGAACACAAGCCCCGCAATCACCACCGTCATTTAGTTGCGGTATTGGCTGTTTGATTACTCTTCGATCTAGAACTACTTTTGTTATAATTTTTGATCCCATTTTAACCTTTCTTATCAATAAATGAGCGCAACCCAATATAACCAGTCGTAGTTACCGTAAGCAATGTCCAAAGTTGTTGGGGTACCGCTGCGAGATATTCCTTAATTGGCACCTTAACACCAAAATACACTTCAGAGATTGGGATTATAACAACGATCCAAATCAGCAGGAACATCATTACATACATGAGATGAGGTCGCCAATTTCTCTGGGCTCTTGAGCCAGTCAGTTCGGCTTCCAATAGTTTAGCGGTGAGCGTATTGCGAAGGTCTTTATCCTCCACGGCTTGATCAATGATTTTCACAGTATCTGCGATTACATTGGATTTCGAGAATAGATTCTTGAATATTTTAAGCATAATATCTCCTAGAAATTCATGGATGTTTGAATGATTTTGGTTCTTTTTCGGGCCATTTCGGCATATTCTGGATTCAATTCGATGCCTATCCACTCACGGCCCTCGTTTTGCGCAACCATGCCGGTGGTGCCGGATCCAAGGAAGGGGTCAAGGATTGTGTCGCCTCTCTTAGATCCCGCCAGTATGCAAAGTTTCGGTATCATCTCAGGGAAGGTGGCAAAATGTGCTTCGGGGTAGGCTTGGGCAGGGATATTCCAGACCGTGCGGCGATTCACTCTCTGATGCGTAGCCATAGGCTCATATTTCTCGCCCCTGTCGCGTTGGGCGCCATGTTGGGGCCCTATGCCGGGCCACTTTTGTCGGCGCCCTGAATTTGGTCGGAACCCACCGGCACTGCCCCTGATTGGGCCCCCCAAGTTTGTCCCACCGTTGCTCGGACTTCCGGGATAGTTTCTGTCCGACCTGGTACCATCATCATTACCACGCTTGTCATTGATGGTAGATTCGGCGGGCGCCGTTTTTATCGCTTCCGCATCATAGTAATACCGCGCCGATTTGGTCAGCAGAAAGATATATTCGTGGCTTTTAGTGGGTCTATCGGTGACGCTCTCAGGCATCGGATTCGACTTTGACCATATAATATCACTTCTTAAATACCAACCTGGCTCATACATAGAATTTGGAGGATCGAAATCAATAGTTGCTTCCCCTCCATTATGTAGGGCAATAACAGATTGATGAGCCTCATGTGCTTTTTCACCAGAACTTGGGCATCCAATAAGCAATCGCGCTTCATGTTGTTTGATAACTAAATGAGGATAGATTTGTTCAATAACTTTTCGGCATTCATTCGAGCGAAGATTCCAGCGATATATTCTCTGTCGTCTTCCCAAGTCCTGATGGCAAATGCTCCCTTTCCCGGTTATTTCCATGCATTTTTCGACGAACGCTTTATTGGTATTTGCCACTTCTAAACCGGCACCATAGGAAGCATTTTTTCGCACATATCCCTGGCCGTTACTCTGACCTTTTTTCCTCTTGTGGATAAACATACATCCTTCGCCATCAATGGCAGCAGCTAGCCATACCCTATCTTTGATGTCCTTAATATCTCCGGTATATTGCGGTTGTTGCAAGGCAAAAGCAATGCGCCAGGGCGTCCCGATCATGTCTTTGGCCTTGAGATTGGCCGGTATCTTTGACGGACTTATCAAAGACCCCACATTGGGCGCCTGTTTCCGATGTTTGGATTCTGCTGGATTGCCCCCACGTCCGCCACCTGCATAAGCATCGCCCAAATTCACCCAACAAGTACCATCCTTTCGGAGCACTCGCTTGACTTCCTGGAAGACCTCGACCATCTTGGCGATATATTCTTCCAATGTCGGCTCTAATCCTAGCTGGCCGTCGACTCCATAATCGCGCAAGCCCCAATACGGCGGCGAAGTCACGCAACACTGAATGGATTCATCAGGAATTCCTTTCAATCCTTCTATGACATCCTTATTTATTATCAAATTCTTCCTCAATTCTTTTTCCTCTCCAAGTAATGACGGGCTACGTCGGCCATGTTCTTTTGTATTGATTCTTTCTTACCGAATTGTTTCTCGGGGTCCTTAATCCCATCGGATTGCTGCTTCTTGATCCCAAGCACATTAACCATGAATGGATCGCAACCATCTTCGCATACCAGATAATATGCCACTACAGGCTCTTCTTGCCCGTCCCTATAAACGCGACCAGTGCATTGTTCGTGAATGCCTGGAGACCAATCCATTTCACCATACACAACTGTTCTGCATCCGCTATATTGGAGACCATCAAGCCCAGCACCAGACCGCAGCGACATGATCAGAACTTTGGAGTCGCCATTGATAAATGCCTCTCTTGCTGCCTCTTTCTTGGCGGGAGATTCTGTCCCTGTATACATAACGGGATTGCATTGTATAGGCGAAAACATGTGTAGCCATTTTTCATAAACTTCTCTATGCCAACCGAATAATACAACTTTTTCGCCCGATTCTACCAGCATATTGACGAAATGGGCTACATAACCGGCCTTGGCTAATCCTGTGGCCTTTCTCATTTTCTGATCAAATAAACCGCCTGCTTGAAATTTCTCTTGAGATGTTGATTCGCTGTTTACCAGTATTTTAGCCAAAGAATCTATAGTTCCCTCTTCGTCAATAATTTCACGAGAATCCGAATCAATTATATGAGTTACATTACTGAGAGATTCTAGTTCGCGCCCAACATCTTTTCTGGTTCTGCGGAGCATCAAATGACTTTCTCGCAAATACGCGCCGAATGCTGGAGGATCTACGATACTTATTTTATTCTCATATCTCCCGCTGCACCATTCTCTCCTGAATTCATATCTTTCCCCAAGCGCTCCTGGTGTGATCGTCTCCATGATATTGAAAAATTCCCCTCCATAATTATAGACGGGAGTTGCCGATAATCCAAGAACAAAATTGGCGTATTCAACTAAAGACCGAGCTGCTTGATATTTTTGGCTACCATCATTTCTTAATTCTTGAACTTCATCCCACACGATAGATTTCAGGTAGGATGATAGCACTGTGGCCCATTTAGCAATTTTGTGGTAGTTGGTGATCACAACATCAGGGCCCTTCCCAAACATTTCGGGCAACGCATAGATAGGCCCCTGCTTAATTACATGCGTATTTAATTCGGGCATGAAGGTATTGATCTCTCTTTCCCACTGGTGCAATAAATGCACATGAGTAACCACGAGCGCAGGTAAAGTTCGTTTATCTGTAAATGAGCCTATGCCGACCGCTGTTTTCCCGACACCCACATCATCACCAAGCAATAATGATCCACGCTCCAGATACATATCAACAGCAACATTTTGATATCCGCGTAATGGAATTGCAAGAGGATGAGATTTCGGCTCATAATTGGGATCTGCCATATCATCAAGCCTTTCGACCATAGATTTATAAGCAAGTGAGCCAACCCGTAATTGATCCGCGCCTTCAACAATTTCAAGCGGATAGCGCGTCATAAACCATTCAAGATCAAGGCAGTGTTCTGGAGTATTCGATATCTTCACTTCTTTTCTTGGGAATTTTGCCAAGCCCTCAAACACTCGCTTTAACCTTGCCATGATATGTCGATCAGCAGTTATTATCCATTGATTGTTTGCCGTGTCCAATCTCATCTCGCCATAGTTGCGCATCAAAATCCCCCTATGAAAACAACATCCAGCCTAATATCACCGTACACAAATCCATCGAGCATAACATGATCCATCCTTGTAGTAACGAGCATTAGATTATCAATCTGGTTGCTTTTCGCATATCTGTGGAGTTGTTTCGATACAACAGCAGCACCGCTTTTCACTTTCACCTCAATACCTGTTTTCGATTCAGGTAGGTAGAAATCTATCCGAGAATCCTTATCAAGTGAATATTCCCGTTCAAATGGAATATCATTGTCCTTCAATACAGATTCAATTTGCTCTTGAAGTTCTGTCTCATTTTGATACACAAATTCGTAGGATTGAATTATCTTCGCTATTTGGTTCATCCGAATAGATCCGTTTGATTGGGATTATCAGGTAGCCAAAGGCATTTAGGACATTTGGGAATGCCTATCGGAACCGATTTGTAATCATTAGTATCCCCAAGCCCAATAACGTCTTCCTCAGGAACAAGCACGGCGTCACATTCAGGATAACCAGAATTTTCCCCTATACCTTCTCCAATATCTCGATGGTATATATAATCGGGCTCTCCCCAGCATATTCGCGTCAATTTTTAGTCTCCGAGGATTCCCAAGCGTTTCCGCTCCATGATTTTTTGTAGAGAGTATGCATGACAAATAGTAGCCATATCTCATTTGCCTTAAATTGGCTAATATTATGCTTATACGGTCCCTCATGCGCGCAATCTAACCATCTTTCAAGGGCTAAAATTCTATTAAAGCCAAATGTTGTTGATATGGTTGTAATAGGGACAAGAGCTGCCATATGCTCGGGCAGTATCATTCCCATCAAGTCTTCAATTTTGGGAAGCCAGTGCGTAGTAGGAAATGATTCTTTCCACCGAGGAGGGAATGCCCAAGGGAAACTCGTTGGCCCAGCGAATTCGCTTACTTGATCCCCTCTCTTCGGCTCCCACCCTTCTTGTATCTCTTTCACCTC